>Ga0209542_10002531_pt1 | contig 40739 bp, 40 predicted proteins | sample RifCSPhighO2_01_FD_184028 | JGI IMG/M metagenome (GOLD analysis project Ga0209542, IMG submission 184028) | Soil microbial communities from Rifle, Colorado - Rifle CSP2_plank highO2_0.1 (SPAdes) (version 2) | ecosystem: Environmental > Terrestrial > Deep subsurface > Rock core/Sediment ... | reverse complement strand
GACATTTCCATTTAGTCCTCCTTTTTCTGTAATGTGCAATGCCCGATATTTATTGGTAGATTACTATCTGATAAAAAATAAGTCAATTTTTGTGTCTTTGCGACTAAATCTTAATTCCTTCCAACAACTGTATCACAATCTTCCTATAGGGAAGTTATGATACAAAAATAAATAAATTAAGTTAACACTGACTTTTAAAGGTAAAATTTTACCATTGACACGGTTTACAAATTCGTGTTAGTTTGTAGCTACTTTAAATTTGTGTTCTTTTTATGAATATATAATCGGAGGCCAAAAAATGAGCGATGCATTAACTGACATTGCAAGAGACGAACAGCGCAACCAATTTTTAAATGACTATAGTGTTAAAGCGAAGAAATTTTCCGCCGAACCTAACAGGAAAAATCTAGAGGAAGCCATTGCGGCTGCACGAGCAGTTGATAGTGTTATCGGAGGATATTGGGGAGGGGAAACCGAAATCTTTTACGGAATTAAAAAAGTGTTAAGTGAATTAAAGTCCAAGCATGGGGTCCGATGGGAAGAGTTTTTAGGAGAGATTTCGTTCATTCCTATTTTCAGGATTTAAGTGTTTTACCGCCAATAGGCGGTTTTTTTGTTTTTAAATTTGACAATTTGCTAAAATTTAGTATAATCTAAGGTAATTAAATATATCACTTACCCCAGTGTTTTAAAACTGGGGCGTTTGTCTGTATGAAATTCAAACTTATATCAAAATTCAAACCGGCGGGCGATCAACCGAAGGCTATAAAAGAAATTATTGAAAGCGTTAAAACTGGAAATTACTATCAGACGCTTTTGGGCGTTACCGGAAGCGGCAAAACGTTTATTATGGCAAACGTCATAGAAAAAATCGGAAAACCGACGCTTGTTATCGCGCCCAATAAAACTCTGGCGGCCCAGCTTTATTCCGAATACAAAAACTTTTTTCCGAAAAACAAAGTTTGCTATTTCGTTTCTTACTACGATTACTATCAGCCGGAGGCCTATATTCCCGTAACCGATACCTATATAGACAAAGAAGCGATGATTAACGATGAAATCGACCGCTTGCGCCATTTTGCCACCAGCGCTCTTATGACAAGAAAAGACGTTATTATTGTTGCTTCCGTTTCCTGTATTTACAATCTTGGCGTTCCTGAAACATATTTTGGTGCGACTCTTAGTTTGCAAGTCGGTAAACCTATTACTAGAGGCGATTTAATCCGCCAATTCGTGAAAATGCATTTTGAAAGAACGTCCGGATCGCTAAAACGCGGCACTTTTCGCGTTCGTGGCGATGTTTTTGAAATTATGCCGGCTTCCGAAGAAATTGTTTATCGGATTGAACTAAAAAACCAGCTCGTTTCTTCCATAGCTATACAGGATGTTTTTAATAAAGAAGACAGAAACTTTTTACCTAATAAAGAAATAATTATTTTCCCGCCCAAACATTTTATTTCAACCGAACCGGAAAGAGAGCGGGCGGCTAAAGACATAAAAACGGAATTAAGAGAGCGTCTTTCCTATTTCAATAAAACCGGGCTTCTGCTCGAAGCCGAACGACTTGAAAGGCGTACCAAATACGATTTAGAAATGATAAAGACCATTGGCTATTGCCATGGCATTGAAAATTATTCTCGCCACTTGGCCGGAAAATTGCCCGGAGAATCGCCTTCAACGCTTTTGGAATATTTCGGCGCGCCAGAAGGATTTTTGACAATTATAGACGAATCGCATATTGCCGTACCGCAGATTCGGGGAATGTACGCAGGCGATCAGAGCCGCAAAAGAATTTTAGTCCAGCATGGTTTCAGACTGCCCTCGGCTATGGATAACCGCCCGCTCAACTTTAAGGAATTTGAAGAGCGCGTGGGCCAGATAGTTTTTACGTCGGCGACTCCCGGCGATTTTGAGTTTGAAAATTCCAAAAAAGTTGTTGAAGCGGTCATTAGGCCGACCGGCTTGGTTGACCCCGAGATTGAAATTCGTCCGGTCTTCAATATTAAAAATAAAATAAGTCAGATTGACGATTTGGTGAAAGAAATTCTAAAGCGTGTTGTTTTAAAAGAAAGGGTCCTGGCGCTTACGCTTACCAAAAAAATGTCAGAAGAACTTAGCGAATTTTTGCTTGCGCGCGGCATCAAAGCAAAATATCTCCACAGCGATATAAAAACTCTTGAACGCGCCCAAATTTTAACCGATTTCAGAAGAGGCGATTTTGACGTTTTAGTCGGCATCAATCTTTTGCGAGAAGGACTTGATCTTCCGGAAGTGTCGCTTGTTGCAATTTTAGATGCTGACAGAGAGGGTTTTTTACGCTCTGACGTTTCGCTTATTCAAACAATGGGTCGGGCCGCCAGAAATATCAATGGCAAAGTAATTTTATATGCCGATAATCTCACTGGTTCGCTTAAAGAGGCAATAAGACAAACTAATTATCGCCGGAATATTCAACTGGCTTATAACAAAAAACATGGCATTACTCCGAAAGGCATTATTAAAAGCGTTGAAGATATGCTAAATCCGGTGTCCGACACCAGGTAAAAAGTGAATAAAATGTGGATAACTTAGATAAAATAAAATGAAAGATAAAATAATTATAAGGGGAGCCAAGGTTCATAATTTGAAAAATATTGATCTTGAGCTTCCGAAAAATAAGCTGATAGTTTTTACCGGTGTTTCTGGAAGTGGTAAGTCCAGTTTGGCTTTTGATACGATTTTTGCCGAAGGCCAAAGGCGTTATGTGGAATCGCTCAGTCCTTATGCGCGGCAATTTTTAGGCCAAATGGACCCGCCCGACGTTGAAGAAATCTCCGGTCTTTCACCGGCTATTGCCATTGATCAAAAAGGGCATTCGCATAATCCGCGTTCAACCGTGGCCACGCTTACTGAAATTTACGATTATATGCGGGTCTTATTCGCGCGAATAGGAAAACCGTTTTGCCCAAATTGCAGCGGCGAAATTAAAAAGCTTTCCCCGCAGGAAATGATTGATACTATTATTGAATCGACCGATGGGAAACCTATCACTATATTGGCGCCTGTTGTTCGCGGCCGAAAAGGCGAATATTATCAATTGCTTTATAATTTTCTTTCAGACGGGTTTTCTAAGGTGCGGATTGACGGCAAATTCCATTCTCTTCACGATCGGATAAATTTATCTCGTTATAAAACTCACAATATCGATCTAGTGATTGATAAAATTTTACCTTCTGATGTATCGCGGCTTTCCGAAGCGGTTGATACGGCTCTTGAATATGGTGAGGGTCTGGTCAGCGCTATTTTTGCCGGAGGTGAAGAGATTTTATTATCTTCAAAATGGTCTTGTCCGAAAGACGAATTTTCATTTCAAGAAATAGAACCGCGGCTTTTTTCCTTTAATAGCCCTTATGGCGCCTGTGAAAATTGCCATGGCCTCGGGCGTGAATTCATATACAGTGAAGAACCTTGTTTAGTTTGTAACGGGAAGCGGCTTAAGAAAGAATCATTAGCAGTAAAAATTAACGCTTCGACACGCTCAGCACAAGGAAATAAAAATATCGCCGAAGTAGCGGATTTAACTATTGATAAGGCCTATGAATTTTTTGTTGAACTAGAAGATAAACTGAAAGCAAACGAAAAAGAAATTGCCAAAACAGTTTTAAAAGAAATTATTTCCCGTCTTGGGTTTTTGCTTGAAGTAGGGCTTGATTATATCGCTTTAAGCCGCGAGGCCGGCAGTTTATCGGGTGGGGAGTCGCAAAGGATTCGCCTCGCGTCGCAGATCGGTTCAAAACTTTCAGGAACATTATATGTTTTGGATGAGCCAACTATCGGACTCCACGAAAGAGACAATGAACGGCTTCTTAAAACATTAAAAGATTTAAGAGATATGGGTAATACGGTTATTGTTGTTGAGCACGATGAAAAGACGATACGAGATTCCGATTATTTTGTTGATTTGGGACCTGGACCGGGGCGCCATGGCGGTGAAGTGGTTGTTGCCGGAGAAACACAAGAAATACTTTCTAATAAAAAACCATCTTTGATAAAACCAATAACCGCAAATCTATCCTCAAGGATAGATTTGCGGTCAATAGCAATAAGAAATTCATTGACATTAAAATATCTTAAAGGCGAAGAAAAGATTGAAATTCCGGAACTAAGAAGAACAAGCTCGCATGAAAAAATAAAAATAATCGGCGCGACGGCGAATAATTTGAAAAATATAAATGTCGATATTCCATTAAGACGTCTTGTTTGTGTTACCGGTGTTTCGGGAAGCGGTAAATCAACTTTGGTTTTTGACATTTTAAAAAAAGGCACAAGGAGGGGGATTGACCATATCAATAAAGAAACTGAAGGAGTCGCAAAAGTTTTAGGTTTTGAATATCTTGACAGTATTATAGAGGTAGATCAATCGCCGATCGGCCGAACGCCGCGCTCGAATCCGGCAACCTATACTGGTGTTTTTTCGCCTATCCGCGACTTATTTGCTTTATTGCCAGAAGCAAAAGAAAGAGGATATGGTATTTCGCGGTTTTCTTTTAATCGGCCGGGCGGCCGATGCGAGACCTGTGAAGGCGCTGGCCACAAATTGATTGAAATGCACTTTTTGCCACCGGTTTTAGTTACTTGCGACGTTTGCCGTGGCAAAAGATTTAACAATGAAACGCTTGAGGTAAAATATAAAAATAAAAATATTTCCGGCGTTTTAGATATGACAGTTGAAGAGGCATTAAAAATTTTTGAAGATATTTATACTATTTCCGATAAACTCAAAGTATTAAATCAAGTAGGTTTGGGATATATCAAACTTGGACAATCAGCAACGACGCTTTCCGGAGGCGAAGCGCAGAGAATTAAACTGGCAAAGCACTTGGCTCGTCCGATGCACCGCCGCTCGCTTTTTCTTTTGGATGAACCGACGACCGGACTTCATTTCGATGATATTAAAATGCTGTTAAAAGTTTTGGATGAACTTATCAAAAGAGGCAATACGGTTGTAGTCATTGAACATAATTTGCATGTTATAAAATGCGCAGATTATATTATTGATTTGGGGCCGGAAGGGGGGGATAAAGGTGGTAAAGTTGTCGCTTGCGGCACGCCGGAAGAAGTGGCAAAAAATAAAAATTCCTACACTGGGCAGTATCTTAAAAAGGTTTTGTCATAAATGCCAACATTAAATAAAATCATTAAAAAATCAAAGAAATTTCCGAATAGTCCGGGGATATATTGGTTTTCTAAAAAAGGAAAAAGAATTTATGTCGGGAAAGCTGGGTCGCTTAGAAAAAGAATTGCGAGCTATTTTCGAGCATCTGACCAAAGGATTAAAATGATGATAAATGAGGCCGATAATATTGCTTTTAAAAAAACCAATAATGTTCTTGAAGCGGTTATTTTGGAAGCCAATGCTATTAAAAAATACTTGCCTAAATATAATATTAAAGAAAAAGACGATCGATCGTTCGTTTATCTTGTGATTTCTAAAGGTGATTATCCAAAAATTTTTATCGCGCGCGGCAGAGAAGTTGAAAAATATATTTATCCGCACATGATTCCTCGAGGTAGATTATGCGGTTATGTTTTTGGTCCATATCAGAGTTATAGAACATTGAAAACCGCGTTGAATTTGGCAAGAAAAATTTTCCCATTCGGAACTTGTCTCCCTACGGGAGATCTCCCAAAAAGAGACAAACCCTTCGATGGAGCTCAGAATCAACCTTGTTTTGATTATCAAATCGGCTTATGCCCGGGAATTTGCGTTAGCGCGATTTCTCAAAAAGATTATCAAAATAATATTAAAAATTTAATATTATTTTTCAAAGGCGAGCATAGGCGATTACTTAAAAAACTGAAAAAGGAAAATCCGGAGAAGATTTCCGCGTTAAGGCATATAGAAGATGTGGTTTTAATTATAGCGAACAAAATTTTGAGTTCAGCTCCGCAAAGAATAGAAGGTTACGATATTTCTCACTTTGGGGGGAAGGAACCGGTTGGCGCTATGGTGGTGTTTTCAGGCGGCCTGGCCGATAACAGGCAGTATCGTCTTTTCAAAATAAAAAACACCAAAAACAGTTTTGACGATCTAGCCATGCTCGAAGAAGTTTTGCAAAGGCGTTTTAATCACAAGGAATGGCCAATGCCCGATATTATTTTAGTTGATGGCGGTAGAAATCAAGTTGCCTTGGCGAAAAAAGTTATGAAAGAGCGCAACATTTTTATTCCCATTGTTGGGATTGCTAAAATACTGGGGCACAGCGGGCGCGCTTATTTAGGCGATAAGTTATTTTTTGCGAACGCGAAACCCTCAGTTAAAAAATTATTGACTTCTTCTAAAATAATTCTTCAACAAGTCCGAAACGAAGCCCATCGGTTCGCAATTTCTTTTCAACGGAAGCAAAGAAAAATTAAGTTATCAACAAAATTTTTGTAAAAATTTTGTTGATTTATTTTTTTGTTGTATAATAACAATAAATTTATAAAAAATTTATTGTTATGAATGGAATCCAAAATGGAAACGAAAAAGTTTTTGAACCGAAGAAATTTTTATTTGTTGCGCTTGAAGCATTAAGCGGTGATTTGGCGTGGCAACTTAAAAAAGAAGGACACGAGGTTAAGATGTATATGAAAGCAAAAAGTGTTGCCGATGTTTATAATGGCTTCATTGATAAGGTTGATAACTGGGAATCTTATAGTGATTGGGCCGATGTTGTTGTTTTTGATGATATGGAATTTGGCGAGATTGCTGACAAGTTGCGCCGCAACGGAAAACTAGTGATAGGTGGAAGCGTATATACCGATCGGTTGGAAATGGATCGTGATTTTGGTCAAACCGAAATGAAAAAATATGGCATCAATATTTTGCCGCAATGGCAGTTTACTAATTATAACGAGGCAATTGAATTTATTGAAAAAAATCCTGAACGTTATGTATTCAAGCCGGGTGGTAATGTGCCTTCAAGCGGCAAGGAGCTTTCTTTTTTGGGTCAAGAGGAAGACGGTAAGGATTTATTAGAATTTTTAAAGCAGAATCAAAGTGTTTTAAGCAAAAAAGTTCCATTTTTCCAACTTCAGAAATTTGTTTCTGGTGTAGAAATTGCTGTTGGCGCTTTCTTTAATGGTAAAGAATTTATTTTGCCAATCAATGTTAATTTTGAACACAAAAGGATTTTTCCCGGAGATATCGGCCCGCTTTCTGGTGAGATGGGAACATTAATGTTCTGGAGCGAACCAAATAAATTATTTAAAATGACACTTGAAAAAATGTTACCGGCCTTGATTGAATCCAGTTATATCGGATATATAGATATCAACTGCATTGTAAATGGCAAGGGTATTTATCCTCTTGAATGGACAGCTCGATTCGGTTATCCTACTATCCAAATCCAATCAGAAGGCATAATGATGCCGACGGGCGAATGGCTCTATAAATTGGCTAGAGGCGAAAGATTTGAGCTTAAAACAAAAAAAGGTTTTCAAGTAGGTGTAAGGATTATGGTTCCGACTGTTTTTGCCAGTGCGAAAGATAAGGAATTGATTGAAATATATAGAGATTTACCAATTCTATTCAAAAAATTAGGAAATTTAGATGGAATTCATATTGAGGATATAAAAATGGAAGAGGGTGTGTGGCGTATTGCCGGAGATTCAGGTTGTCTTTTAGTTGTTACCGGATCGGGGACGACTGTTGCTGAAGCGAGGCAGCAGGTCTATATCCGCATAAAAAATATTATGGTGCAAAATATGTTTTACCGCACAGATATTGGTTCCAAATGGGGCGTAGATAGCGACAAGCTTCAGACATGGGGATATCTATACTAAACTAAATTTTAAATTTTCAATGATAAAGTCATTATCAGATTTAACAGAAAATGAACTTTTTGGTAAAAAAGTTTTGTTAAGAGTTGATTTTAACGTGCCCGTAGAAAATGGAAAAATTTTAGATATTTATAGAATTAAGGCGCACAAAGAAACAATTGATTATTTAATAAATCGCGGCGCCAAATTGACGCTTTTAAGCCATATTATGGCGGCAGAGAGTTTTGAGCCGTTGGCGAATCAAATAAAAGAGATCTTAGGAACCGAAAAATTTTCTCTATATGATAATATCAGAAAATATAATGGTGAAGAAACTAATGACGAAGAGTTTGCCAAAATTCTTATCGCACCTTTTGATATTTATGTTAATGACGCCTTTGCTTCTTCACATCGTAATCATGCTTCTGTAGTGGCTGTTACCAAATTTTTACCGTCTTATGCCGGTTTATTACTTATAAAAGAAATTGAAAATCTGAAAAAAGTTTTAGAACTACCAAAAGAAGAAAAAACCTTGATTTTAGGCGGTGCTAAAATTGAAACTAAATTTCCAGTGATAAAAAACTTTTTAGACAAAGCGGACAACATTTTAATCGGCGGAGCCGTTGCTAACGTTTTTTTAAAAGCCAGAGGCATTGATATCAAAAAATCGCTTACCGATGATAAATTTTTAAACGATGTTTCAAATTTAATTAATTTAAATAAAAATTTAATTATTCCCGAAGATTATATCGTCTATGATGAGATTATTCTTGATATTGGGCCAAAAACTACGGAGAAATTTTCGGAAATTGTTGGCAAATCAAAAGTTATTATATGGAATGGTCCTTTGGGCAAAGCAGAGATTGAACAATTTTCTCATAGTACAAAAAAAATTGCCGAATCAATAATTAAAAGTGGCGCTTTTTCCATTGTTGGTGGCGGCGATACAATTGCGTTTCTTGAAAAAATCGATTTAATTAGCAAATTTAATTATGTTTCCACTGGTGGAGGAGCGATGCTTGAGTTTTTGGCTGGAAAAACACTTCCCGGTTTGGCAGCGCTGGATTATAAATGATATAATTTTATTTGTATAATTTAATTGTGAAAAATGAAAAATGAAAAATATTGAACTAAGAGTTGCGCGGCAAAGATTAATAATAGAGGCACGATATTCTATTATTGTTGATAAAGTAAAAGTTAAAGATTATCTCTTTAGTTTAGCAACGTTGCTTGAAATGACAATTCATCCGGATTTGACTGAACCAATTATTACTTCTGCCACCGGCAAAAGCAATCCGATTCACGACGGTTTTGAAGGTGCTATTTTTTGGCTTGAATCCGGCGCTTCAATTTACGTTTGGGAAAAATTTAACTTTTTAACGATTGATATTTATACGTGCAAACGTTTTGATAATCAGAAAGCAGTTGATTTTACGGCCAAATTTTTTAAGACTACCGAATTAGAGTGGCGCGAAGTGTAGTTTTATGGAATTAAAAATTTTTAAAATAATTATCTCTATTTTTGCCGTAATCGTCATTGTGGCGTTTTTAATTTTTTCTTTCAATTATTTAAGATCCAATTTTAGTGGAAATTTTACTTCTGATGAAAATTTTAATATTTCCACATCAAGCGCAAAGATTTGGCCTTCCGAAAACCCTAAAGCCACTACTTCATATTATAGCGGGTCGGTTAATGTCAAACTTGTAAAAGAACCTCAAATAATTTCAAAAGAAATTGCCCAAAAACCTATTATCGCAGAACCAATCAGAGAAGTTTCTTCGAAAAGTTTTGAAGAGCTGGTAAATAGTTCCGTCATTCAGCTTTATTGCGGCAATCTTAACGCGGAGGGAACAACATTTTCCGATATTTCTCGAGGCACCGGAATAATAATTAGCGGTAATGGCACGGTACTTACTAACCGCCATATTATTTACGACGAAAATACAAGCAAAATCAAAAATAATTGTTTTATTTTAAAAAGCCTATTTCCTAATGTGGAATCTCAAAAACCGAAAATTTATTATATAGCCGAAGTTGCAAATTATCCGCTAATTAAAAAATTCAGCGATTTATTCAGTGAAGACAAATATTATAATGATTTTGCTGTTTTAAAAATAGTTTCTAAAATAAACAAGGAATCCAAAATAAATTTTTTATTAGGGTTTGAAATGGCAGCGCCGGAAGACTATTTAGCCGTAGAAAATAATGGCCTGTCTGATGGCGAGGCAGGAATTTTTAACTTTTTTCCGATTGATTGGAATTACCAGCCGAAAAACGACGACGTTTTAATCGCTTTGGGTTATGGAGTTGACGCGAGCCATTTAGCCAATAAAATTACGTCAACTATGGGGAAAATTAGTGGTAATATCAATATAAATAAAAGCGCAGATCCTCAAATCTTGTTAGTAGAAAGCAATGCCAGTACCGGATTTTCCGGCGGCGCCTTGATTAATCCCACGTCCAAAGGTTTGGTTGGTTTAGTCAGCTGGATAACAGCGGGCGATGTTGCCGGAAAATACACTGTTGCCATTTTTCGGGACTTTTTGAGAAGTCTAATGCTTCAAGATTTAAATTTGGATTTAAAATTGGTTCAAAATCAATGAGTAAAATTTTTAAATTTCCGGAAAGATTTTTATGGGGAGCGGCCACTTCGGCGCATCAGGTTGAAGGCAATAATCACAATGATTGGACGGAGTGGGAGAAGGAAAACGCGCAGCGTCTATCAAAAGAAAGCGGAGGGAAATATCCTCCGGAAAATTATATTTCAGGGAAAGCCTGCGATCATTACAATCGCTACGAAGAAGATTTTGATATTGCGAAATCATTGGGCCATAACGCCCATCGTTTTTCTATTGAATGGTCACGAATTGAACCGGAAGAGGGAAAATTTAATGAAAAAGAAATTGAGCACTATCGCGAAGTAATAATGGCTTTACGTCAACGGGGAATTGAGCCTTTTGTAACGCTTTGGCATTGGACAAATCCCTTATGGATTCGTGATATAGGCGGCTGGGAAAATCCAAAAACTATTAATTATTTTCTAAGATATACAGAGAAGATTGCGCAATCATTGGATATAAAATCATGGATTACCATTAACGAACCGTCTGTATATGCAGGGGCATCATATTTGTTTGGTCAATTTCCTCCCAATGTAAAAAGCTGGATGAGATCTAATCGTGTCTTAAAAAATTTATTTGCGGCGCATTGCAAATGTTATGACTTTTTACACGGGTATTATGGTAATTCTATAGCAGTGGGGCTTTCTCACAATCTTCATTACCATAAACCTCGCCGCAGAAAAAACCTTTTGGATTGGCTCGCAGTTTTTTTTGTTAATTATATACGCGACACAAGACAAATAAGACTCGCTCAAGGCAAAGAAGATTTTATAGGCCTGAATTATTATTATCTTGATATGATACAATTTGTTTTTGGCGGAGGCAGATTTGGAATCGCCGATGTTAAGAATCCTAATTATTGGAAATCCGATATGGGCTGGGAAATATTTCCGGAAGGCGTTTATCATGTTTTAAAAGATTTAAACAAATATAATAAACCGATTTACATTACCGAGAATGGCCTGGCAGATGCTCGCGATATAAATAGAGGAAAATTTATTCAGGAACACCTTCAATGGGTTTCAAAAGCAATTTCTGAAGGCGTTGACGTTCGCGGTTATTTTCACTGGTCGCTTTTGGATAATTTTGAATGGGATAAAGGTTTTTGGCCGAGGTTTGGCTTGGTTGAAATTGATTATAAAACGCTTGAGAGAAAACCGAGGCCTTCGAGTATAGTTTATGTGGAAATTGCGAAAGCTAATGGTATTAATGAAACAACCAAAGAAAAGGAGGAAAAATGAAAGAATTTATTGATTTTTTCTTAAAAAACTGGATTTTAATAGTAATTTTAGGAAATTTATTTGCGGCCATATCAAGTATTGTTGCCAAAGTCGCCCTAATCGGCTCGGTCAGCAAGCCCATTAATCCCACGGTTTACGCTTTTTACAGCGGTTTAGGTGGCTCAGTTGTATTTTTTACTGCCTTAATTGTAAATATTTGGCTTAATTTTTTAAAATTCGATTTTGGAGAAGCTAATATTGGTATTATTTCCGGTATTTTTTTGATTTTTGGGTTGTGGCCATTTTATCTGGCCCTGTATCGCAGCGAGGCCTCACGAGTAATGACACTGTTTGTCGGCAGTATGCCTCTTTCCACCTTTCTTTTAAAATATTTTTTTCTCGGAGAGAGATTAAATGTAATTCAATTTTTGGCTTTTATTTTTTTGGTTTCCGGCGGTGTTTTAGTTTTTTTGAAAAGGCGTAATAATTTTCAGCTTGATTTAAGAAGCGTTTTTTTAACAATCGGCAGCGCTATAGGAATTGCCATAGGTTTAGTTTTAGCCGGAGAAACCTTTAGATTACAGGGATTTTTCAGCGGATTTTTTTGGATCAGCATCGGTTATCTATTTGCGTCTCTGATAATATTTTTATGGCCCAACCAAAAACAAAAAATTTTAGCGATAAATACTTATGCCGAAAAAAGAAGCGCTTTTTTATTTTTTTCTGACAAAACGTTTAGTATTTTAGGTTCCGGATTGGTTAAATTTGCCATTTCACTTGTTAGTGCCACTTTAGTCAACGCGTTTGAAGGCTTAAGACAATTTTTCGTTTTAATATTGGCCGCGGCAATTTCATTTTGGCGGCCAGATATTCTCAAGGAGGAATTAAAAGGCATTGTTTTGTGGCAAAAAGTTATCGCCGCGATTTTAGTTGGTACGGGTTTATTTCTTATAGTATTCGGCCAGTTTCCGCCCGTTAATTCTAGTCGGTCTATTAATTGGGGCGTTACGTTTTCAGCTAAATTCAGCCGGGAACTTGGTCTTAATCCGAAAGAAAATTTAAGAGCCATACTTGATGATTTAAAAGTTGATAGAATTCGTTTAGTCGCTTATTGGGATGATATAGGGCAAGAAAAAAATACTTTCGATTTTTCCGATTTAGATTGGCAAATTAATGAAGCTCAAAAAAGAAACGTAAGGATAATTCTGGCTATCGGAATGAAAGTACCAAGGTGGCCCGAGTGCCATATGCCAAGTTGGGCTAAGACACTTTCTATGGAAGAAAGAGAAAAAGAATTCAAATTATATTTGGCAGAAATTATCAAACGATACAAAAACAATAAAGCGATAAAAATCTGGCAAGTTGAAAATGAGCCGTTTTTAAGGTTCGGCGAATGCCCTGAAAGGGAAAATAATTTTATTAAGAATGAAATATCGCTTGTAAAATCTATTGATAAGAGCCGTCCGATTTTGATTACCGATGGCGGCGAATTCGGCCGGTGGCCCAAAGCAGTGAAAGAAGGAGATATTTTTGGCACTACGATGTACCGGCGGATATATAGTAAATATTTTGGGCGTGTTAATTATCATCTGCCTCCGGAGTTTTTTATCTTAAAAGAAAAAGCGACCAGATTTTTAATAAATGATCATAATAAAAAGTTCATTGTTATTGAACTGGCGGCCGAACCGTGGATGGCAAAACAGATTTATGAAACCCAACTGAAAGAACAATTAAAATCTTTTGATCTTGATTTTTTTAAGGATACCATAGAGTATGCTAAATTGACCGGTTTTGACGAGTACTATTTATGGGGAGCAGAATGGTGGTATTATATGAAAGTAAGCGGACATCCGGAATTTTGGGAAGAAGCTAAAAAATTATGGCAGTAGTTTTATAATAATATGGATAAATTTGAGAAAAAACCAGGCTTGATTACCGGCTTAGGCGAGACCGGCCATTTTGACTTAGAAAAATTACCGGCAGTTGAGGTTAAAAATAAAGTGGTTTGGGTAAATAGTGATGTTGAAATGCCTTTCAATTTTGAAGAAGATAAGCCGTCTAAGATAGGAGTTTTTTTGACTCCGGAACCAAATGAGCAAGAACCGGTATTTCACGTTAAAGTAATGGACAATCATTTTCGCAGCGCTCTTTTAGGAAAAGTTATTTTTAGAGACAAAGAAGGAAATCTATATCGCGATGTTGATATAAAAGGAATGGGGCCGATAAGCCCCTCAAGTAGTGATGATCCTCTTTTAATGGTTGAATCTATTGAATCGGGCTCAGCGCGAAAAGTTGCTAAAGGCAAAACTCCTTGGGGATTTTTAGATTGGGGGTTTGCGGAAACTGATCGTGATATGTCGGAATTTTTTATAAAGCAAGGGTTGCGCACTCATCGGGCATTAGCCATCATCCGGCTTGATGAGATTGTCGCGAAAAACGGAGAAAAAATATCGGTTTCAAAAGCCAGGAAGTTGGGATACATAAAATACACTACTGAGCCGGTAATTGAAGTAAGAGCGTTTGGAACAAAAGCCAGAATTGCTGACGCAAACGATCAGGTTTTGTTGGAAGACGCCAAACATATGGTTGCTCAGGAGCTCGGAGAAGATCCTAGTAATTTTTTAGGCGAGGACTACGCTAAATGGTTTGCGCAAACATTGGGAAAACAAGTGGCAATTATTCACAATGCCGGTTTTATACACGGATATTTAACTGACCATAACATTACTTTAGATTGCCGTATTGTTGATCTTGACTCTGTTAAAAAAATTAAGACCAATAAAGGGCTTGATGATAAACGAGTAAAGGAAGATTTGCTATGGGCAATGCGCTCTCTTCATTGGTTGTATAAGCATCAAAATATTAGTGGAGTAACTAATAAATTAGTTAGTGACTTTTTTGACAGCTATAATTCCAGTTCCGAATTAGCAACAAAATTTAGCCTGGAAGATATAAATAAATTTGAAAATTCTCTTTTATGAAGTTTTTGAATAAAAATTATATTATCGGGATTGACATTGGAGGTTCAAAAATTATTGCCGCACTTGTTAAAGGTGCCCGGGTTTTTCATAAAATTAAAATTCCAATGCCAAAAAATAAAAAAGATTTTTTTAGCAAGTTAGAAAAAATAATCGGAGAATTGATTAAAAAAGCCGGCGGGAAGCAAAACATAAGAGGCATTGGCTGCGGCATCGGCGGCGCTTTGGATTTAGAAAAGGGAATTATTTTAAGTTGGTCAAATGTTAAGTTTTTAGACGGATTAAACATTAAAAATTGGTTAAAGAAAGAATTCAATCGTGAAGTTAAAATTGACAATGATTCAAAGTGCTTTACCCGCGGCGAATATTTATTCGGCGTCGGGAAAGATTATAAGAATGTTGTTGGCATAACATTGGGGACCGGTGTCGGCGGAGGTATTATTATCAATGGTAAAATGATTTATGGCGCGAACGGTTCTGCCGGAGAAATTGGGCACATGATAATAAATAATGGAAAAGATTTGGAAGAGGCAACCGTAAAACAAATGAGAAAATCAAAATTTTCAAAAATGGCGGCAAAAGAATTTGAAAAAAATTTGGGAATCGGCCTTGCTAATATTATTAATATTTTAGATCCGGAAGCAATAATAATCGGCGGCGGTGCGGCTAAAACCACAGGCGCTTTTATCTTGAAAGCCAGAAAAATCTCTAAAAAATTTATAGTTTTTCCTCAAGCAGAGAAAAATGTTAAAATTTTAAATGGGAAGTTGGGCGAAAATGCCGGCACAATAGGCGCGGCGGCGTTGTTTTATTCTCAAAATATATGACGGATAACCAAAAAAATATTTTAAATGTTCGCGACCTTTCGGTAAATTTTGGAAAAGAAGAAGTTTTGAAAGATATTTCTTTTTCTGTAAATGAAGGCGATTTTTTGGCGATAATAGGCCCTAATGGCGCCGGGAAAACTGTTTTATTTCGGGCTTTAATGGGCTTTGTTCCTTACGATGGCGAAGTAAAGTGGCGAGCGGGCGTCAAAATTGGTTATGTTCCGCAAAAACTTATGGAAAAAGCGGAATTACCGCTAACCGTCAGGGAATTTTTTTTGCTGAAATCAAAAAATTTGTTTTTTAAAGATAAACAAATATTAAATTCGATAGTTCATGAATTGAAATCGGTTAATATTGATGACACTATTTTAGATAGACAATTAATAAATTTATCACGTGGTGAGCTGCAGCGCGTTTTAATTTCTTGGGCAATTTTAGGGCATCCGCAAGTTTTGCTTTTTGATGAACCAACGGCCGGCGTTGATATTGCCGGAGAAGAAAATATTTATAATATGCTTCACAAACTTCAAGACGAAAGAGGAATGACGATAATAATGATTTCACACGACCTTAATGTTGTATATCGTTACGCTAATAGTGTTTTATGTCTTAATAAAGAACGCCTTTGCTACGGCGAACCGGAGCATGCTTTAACCAATGAACAAATTAAGCGGCTTTATGGAGAAAGCGCTTTCTATCATCATCTTCACTAAATAAAAATGGATTTATTAAATAATCAATTTTTTCTAATATTGATATCCGGGCTTTTTACGGCTTTAGCCGCAAGTTTACTCGGCGCTTTTATTGTTGTTAAAAGAATGGCTTTGGTTGGCGATGTTTTGTCTCACGTGGCGCTTCCCGGCATCGGTTTGGCGCTGATGATAAGCGTTGATCCGATTTACGGAGCGGCGGCGTTTCTTCTAGCAGCGGCTTTTGGCACTTGGTTAATCGAGAAAAAAACGGCTTTGCCGCCGGAGGCTATTATTGGCGCTTTTTTTACTGCTACGCTCGCTTTAGGCGTTATATTGGTACCAAGTGAAGAACTTTTTAATAGTTTATTTGGCAATTTATTTGCTATTAAAAAATTTGACGCGGTAATTATTATCGCTGTTTCATCAATAATATTTTTCTTAACACTGCTATTGTCGCGCCGTCTCACACTTAGTATCGCGGCGCCGGATTTGGCAAAATCGGCCGGATTTCGCCCGGATTTTTCTTATCTCGCATTCTTACTGCTTTTTGCATTAAGCGTAGCTTTAGGTATCAAGCTAATCGGCTCAGTTTTGATGGGTGCTCTGACGATTTTACCGGCAGTTTCTGCCCGCAACTTTTCCTGGAGTTTAAAATCGTTTTTGATTTTCAGCGTTATTTTTGGTTTGGTCATGACATTTATAGGCATTTTAATCTCAACCATGTTTAATTTTCCTTCCGGCCCAGCCGTAATTTTAACGGGCATTATATTTTTTATAATTTCTCTTTTATTTAAAAAATAATGGCAAATGGGAAAAAAATTATTAATTTTCAAACTAAAGACGGCGTAAAAATTATTGGTGATTTTTTTGATGCTAAGTCAAAAAAATCGGTTTTACTTCTTCATATTTTACCGGGAAGCCGTATTGATTTTAGTGAGTTTGCCGATTTTTTGTTTGCCAACAGCTATAATGTTTTAAATATAGATGAAAGGGGACATGGCGAATCAGAGGCTTGGCCGGGAGAAATGGGCTCGTGGCAGGAATTTACTCAAAGTGATTATGATAAGACAATTTATGATGTTGAAGCGGCCTTGCAGTGGCTTTCAAATAGAATTCCCGAAACCGAGCTAGCCATAATTGGCGGTTCAATCGGCGCTAACCTTGCTTTTCTTTATGGCGCAAAATCCCAACCAAAGATAGTTGTTGCTATGTCTCCCGGACTTAACTATAAGGGTATAAAAACCGAAATTGCTTCACGCAATTTCAGGCAAAATCTTTTGCTTATTGCGAGCCATGATGATAATTATTCATTTGAGTCATCGAAGCGGCTTTTTGAAATCTCCGCAGCAGAAAAAAAAGAATTTATAAAATACGAAAACGCTGGCCACGGCACGCGGATGTTTAACACCGAACCGGAATTAAAACAGCGAATTTTAGATTTTTTAAATAAGATAGTATGAGACTGTATAGTTTTACTGTAGTATTATTACTTGCCATTATCATCTCATCGGGCGCATTATTTGTTTCCGATTTTTTTTATTTTGCCAAAAAAATTACAGCAACGATTTTAAATATTTTTAATACTGAAGAGTCAGTTAAAATAAATAAGCATTTAACAGTAAATCCCCAAAAAGGGATCTACTCCACTATTTGGAGTGCGCGATCTAAAAAAATCAACGATCTAATCCGGCTGGCTGATGAAACGGAAATTAATGCAATTATAATTGATGTAAAAGATAATGGCGACTACATTGACGATTATATTAAAAATCTGGTTGTTGAACTTCATAAAAAAAGTGTATATGCCATCGCGAGAATCATTGTTTTCCAAGACGGTTCGCAAATTAAGGTTCATCCCGATTGGTATTTTAAAAAAGGCGATGGCTCATTGTGGCAGGATAATCGCGGCTGGTATTGGATGGACCCAACCAACCATGAAATTTGGGACTACAATATTGAGATTTCTAAACAAGCTATTGATGCCGGTTTTGATGAATTGAATTTTGATTATTTCCGCTATCCGGCTTTTGCTAAAAATGAAGATGTTATTTTTCCGCCGGAAGGAAAAATTATTGTTAAAAATTTGATTATTAACGATTTCGCTCATTATTTAACTTCAGAATTAAAAAAATATGATCCGGGAATAACTCTATCAGTTGATTTATTCGCTTACAATATGCTAAGTAAAGATGATTTGGGCATCGGACAAAATTTTGTTGAACTTTACGATTATTTTGATTATGTCAGCCCGATGATTTATCCGTCGCATTACTTGTCCGGCAATTTTGGATTTGAAAACCCGGCCGAACATCCTTATGAAGTTGTTTTGGGGACAATTGAAAAAGGTAAAGTTCAGCTTTTGGAAAAATCAGCCGTGGAAGTTGGCACGAGTACACTGGCAATAGTTAATCCGATCTTTGAAAAGCGCCTTAAAAAACTGCGCCCCTGGCTTCAGGATTTTAACATCGGCGCCATTTACGACGGAGATATGATACGCAAAGAGAAACAGGCGGTTTATGACGCCGGCTTAACCTCCGGCTGGCTTTTATGGAATCCAAGGAATGTGTATACTGAAGATGCGTTAGATAAATAAAATATGGAAAACTTATCGCCAAAAGAATTATACGAACAGAAGAAAAATGAAAAATTGGCCGGGGAAAAAAGAACCGGTAAATTCAGCATGTTTAAAAAGATTTTTATTTGGTTGGCGGCAGTTTTGGTTATAGGCGGAGGTATTTATTGGTTTGTGAAAGGCAGCCAGAAAAAAATTTCTGAAAGAAAAATTTATTCCGTAAATATTGAAGATCAGGGAAGAGCGCATATTAATGTCGGCGCTTCGCATCCGGTTTATAATTCCAATCCGCCGACATCCGGTTGGCATTACGAAGAATGGGAATCAAAGGGTGTTTATAAAGAACAACAACCAGATGAAGGCCTGATTCATAATTTAGAGCACGGTTATATTTGGATTTCTTATCGGCCGGACGCGAGTCTGGAAATAGTCGAGCAGTTAGAAAGTTTTTATGGTTTCGGGAAAAAAATTATTGTGGAACCGCGCAAAGAAAACGATATGCTTATTGCTATTGCAGCTTGGAACTGGCTTGATAAATTTGACCCAGTTTCCGGCGATTCCTTAAACAACGAAGAACTGAAACGCATCGGTGATTTTATTGATGAATATATAAATCAAGGGCCTGAACCCAACGCTCCTTGATTTCCTTTGATTTTTTAAGGTTTATCTGTTAAACTAAAAACTATTATTCTCTAAAAAAACACATATGAACACGCTATATATCATTTCTGCAATTGTCGGTTTTTTGCTGTTATGGCTTATTTTCATCTTTAATAATTTAATCAGGAAACGCAACCGCGTTGAAGAAGCGTGGTCCGATATTGAAGTGCAAATGAAGCGGCGATATGATTTAATTCCCAATGTTGTTGAAACCGTAAAAGGATACGCTGCTCACGAGCAGGGTGTTCTTGAAAATGTTACCCGGGCCAGAATGCAAGCTATGGGCGCTCATTCTAACGCAGAGCACGCGGAGGCCGAAAATATGCTTTCTAACACCTTAAAAACTCTTTTTGCAGTGGCAGAAAACTATCCCGACCTTAAAGCTAACGCCAATTTTTTGGATTTGCAGCGCGAACTGGCCGACACCGAAAATAAAATCCAGTCGGCTCGCCGTTTCTACAATTCCAACGTGCGCGACTATAATATTGCCATAGAGTCGTTTCCTGCGAATATGATTGCCGGATCGTTTAAATTCTCACACAAAGAACTTTTTGATCTTGAAGAAGAAGCAGCTAGAGAACCTGTTAAAGTCAGCTTTTAGCTATCAGCTATTAGCTAACAACTAAATAATATGACTCTTTATTCGGAACGTTCAAAGAACATATATAAAACATGGCTGATGATGGCAATTTTTTTTGGCATTGTTATTGGAATCGGATGGATTTTCAGCCAAATTTATGGAAATCCCGGCATATTATATATCGCCGTTATTTTCAGTATTTTTATGAACGTTTTAAGCTATTGGTTTTCGGATAAGATTGTTTTAAAAATGCATAAAGCGAAGCCAGTTGATTTAAAATCAAATCCGGAACTTTACAGAATTCTAGAAAACCTTACCATTGTCGCCGGGCTTCCAATGCCGAGGTTCTATATAATTGAAGATCCGGCGCCAAACGCTTTTGCCACTGGACGCAATCCTAAAAACGCTGTAGTGGCGGTAACAACAGGGCTAATGGAAAAACTGGACAGGAGCGAGCTTGAGGGGGTGCTTAGCCATGAGCTTTCCCATATAGGAAATAGAGACATGCTGGTTTCAACCGTCGCGGTAGTGTTGGTGGGTTTTATCGCTATTTTTTCGGATATGTTTATGCGTTCAATGTTGTTTGGAGGAATAAGAAGCCGGGATGACAATGATTCCCGCGCCGGCGGGATTATGATTATTGTCGGCATCGCGTTATCCATTTTAGCGCCGATTATCGCTTCATTGATTCATATGGCAATTTCTCGTAAAAGAGAATTATTAGCCGATACTTCAGGCGCGTTTTTAACCCGATATCCGGAAGGGCTTGCCAACGCTTTAGAAAAAATTTCAGCTTACTCGCGTCCAATGAAAACCGCTTCCAATGCCACTGCGCATTTATTTTTGGAAAATCCTTTTGGAGCGGATAGAAATAAATCCGCCGGCCGGCGGACTCCTTGGCTCGCAAGAATTTTTTCCACTCATCCACCGATTGAAGAAAGAGTGAAAATTTTGAGGGACTTAAAAATTTAAAAAAATAAATTTGTGGAGAGGTCGCATAGTGGCCTAGTGCACCGCCTTGGAAAGGCGGCATACCCGCAAGGGTATCGCGAGTTCAAATCTCGCCCTCTCCGCATTGACAACTTTGTTTTGTAGTGTTTTAATCTATATTACATATATTTAGCTTTTTGAAAAATAAAATAGGGAGCTCGCAATGCAGGATAATCTTCCACGTCATGTTTTTATTATTCCCGATGGAAACAGAAGATGGGCAAAGTCTCGGCATTTGGCGCCATGGAAAGGTCATATTCAAGGCCGGGAAAGATTTCATGAAATAAGCGACGCGGCTTTTGAATGCGGCATTTCGCACTTCACTTTCTGGGCCGCATCTGAAGATAATCTCACAAAAAGAGATTCTCTTGAAATTCATTTTTTAACCGAACTTTTGCGAAAGGAACTTAAAGGCGATATTGTTGAAAAACTTTTTAAGAATCAGGTTCGATTTCGGGTTTGTGGTATATGGGAAAAGATTTTTTTCGATAATCGATTTTCCGATTATATCCATTCGCTTGAGGAAAAAACCGCCGGTTATCAAAATAAGCACCTCACAATTCTTTTGGGATATAGCGGTAAGACCGAAATTGCCGACGCGGCAAAAGCTGTTCGCGCTGCATCAGTAGTGAACCCAGATGATATTAGTTTTGAAACTGTGAAAAGATTTTCTTGGACACGTAGTTTGCCTTCGGTTGATATTGAAATTCGAACTGGCGAGGAAAGACCTGGCTGGTCGCATCGCAGTTCAGGCTCGCTTCCGTTTCTTACAACCGATTCAACGTGTTACCACACGGAAACGCTCTGGCCGGATTTTTCAAAAAGACAATTTTTGTCAGTTATTAAACAATATGGGACATATGAAAGACGATTTGGAGCTTAAAGCGCATTTATGCGCTTTTTATTTTTATTGTTTTTAAACCAAAAAACACGTAAAATAACAATAATGTTTAAGTTTCGGGAAATAAAAAATAAAGCAGAATATAACCCACTTTTAATTACGGAAAACGCGCCATTTACCCAGGCGTGGTTTTTTGGCCAGTGGCAGGAAAAAATGGGAAGAAAAGTCAGAAGATTTGAAATTAAACAGGAAGAAGAAATTATTGGTTTTTTTCATACGATAAAATACCCGATGCCTTTTGGACAAAGTTTTTTGTATATTCCGCATGGGCCTGTTATATACAATATACAATTCATAATCCGCAATAGCGGGTTTTTAAAAGAATTTCGAAAAAAATTAATTGAAATTGTGAAAGAAGAAAATGCTATCTTTGTACGGTTTGACCCATTCTTGCCTCGCCGAAGCTTTAGCGAAGGCGGGTTTGATCCGAGTAAATATTTTAATAAAACTCCTATTGCTCATTACCACTCTTCACATTTTCAGCCGAAATATGAATGGATAATTGGCTTAACCAATACCGAAGAAGAATTAGTGAATAAAATGCATCCCAAAAATCGCTATAGCATAAAACTCGCGGAAAGACGAGGAGTAAAAATTAAAATTGTAAGCGAAAATTTTGAAAGACATTTTGATGATTTTTATAAACTTCTTAACGAAACGGCGCAACGCCATAATTTCAATCTGCATCCGAAACCATATTATCAAAATATTTTTAAAACCCTTGATTCAAATAATGCTTTTTTGGCAGTTGCTGAATATGATGGCAAAATATTGCTTATTAATTTGATTTTGCTTTACGGTAAAACCGCTTATTTTCTTTTTGGCGGCTCGAGCGGTGAACATAAAAATTTAATGTTTTCTCACCTAACGCAATGGGAAGCGATAAGGGAAGCAAAAAAGAGAGGATTTAAAATTTATAATTTCGGCGGAGTAGACAACAACGGCAATTATAAAACGTATGGCGGTATTTCCACTTTTAAAAAACGATTCGGCGGAGAACTTTTAGAACATTCCGATTCTTACGATTTAGTACTTAAAACTTTTTGGTATAAACTTTATAATTTGAGAAAATGGGTATCAAATCAATAATAAAGAAATTCGTTCCGAAGCGATTTATATCGCTTTATCATTTGACTTTAGCAGCTTCGGCGGCATTTTATTATGGCTGGCCGTCAAAAAAAATGATTGTCATTGGCATTACCGGCACAAAAGGCAAGACCTCGGCGGCAAATTTTATCTGGTCGGTTTTAACCGCCGGAGGGCATAAAGCCGGTTTAATTGGTACGGCGAATATCAGAATAGGCGAAATTGAAATGCTCAATAAATACCACATGACAATGCCGGGCCGGTTTATCTTGCAGAAACTTTTAAGACAAATGGCCGATGCCGGTTGTGAATTCGCCGTTGTGGAAACAACCTCGGAAGGAATAAAACAATGGCGGCATTTTGGAATTTTTTATGATATCGCTGTTTTTACCAATTTAACCCCGGAACACTTAGAGGCCCATGGCAATAATTTTGAAAAATATAAAGAAACAAAGGGTAGATTGTTTAAAGCGCTTTATCATGGTTCACATAAAATTATCGGCGGAAAAGAAATTAAAAAAATTATTATTGTAAATTACGACGATCCACACAAAGAATATTTTTTAAACTTTCCGGCAGATAAAAAAATAAACTTCGGGACAAAAGAAGGAGCCGATTTTCAAGCTGATAAAATCAGAAACACAGGAGAAGGACTGGAATTTTTAGTCGGCTTAATGCCGTATCAAATAAACATTCTCGGAAAATTCAATGTTTATAACGCGCTTCCGGCTATCGTTATAGGTTCTATTTTTGGCGTTTCCAATGAACGAATTTATGAGGGCTTAAAAAATTTAAAAAATATTCCCGGCAGAATGGAAAAAATTAACGAGGGCCAAGATTTCACCGTTTTTGTTGACTACGCTCATGAAAAAGAGGGGATGAGCGCGGTTTTAGAAACGGCCAACGAAATAACAGCAGGAAAAGTAATCGTTCTTTTAGGCGCCGAAGGAGGCGGCAGGGATAAGGCAAAAAGGCCAATTTTAGGAGAAATCGCCGGCAAATATGCCGATTTTATTATTGTTAGTAATGTTGATCCCTATGAAGATGATCCAAAAGAAATTTGTGAAGATATCGCCGTCGCGGCGGAAAAATTCGGTAAAACGCGCGGCAAAAATTTATTTGTAACTCTAGACCGTCGTGAGGGCATTAAAAAGGCAATTTCCCTTGCAAATAAAAATGATGTAGTATTAATAACGGGCAAGGGTTCTGAACAGTCAATTGTCATAGGCGGAAAACGTTATCCGTGGGACGATAGAACTGTTGTCCGCGAAGAATTAAATAAATTAAAATCAAAAACATTATAATGAAAAGATATATATTGTTAGCCATATTTTTGGCATTAATTTTATTAATAACGCCGAACTTCGGTTTAGGCGCTACTAGCGCGGAAATTCAATCCCAAATCCAAGCGCTTATGGCGCAGATTCAGTCGCTTCAGCAACAAATTGCCCAGTTGCAATCGCAACGAGACAATATTAGAGAGTGGTGCCATACGTTTAATACGAATTTAATGATTGGTAATACGGGCGATGAAGTAAGCGCTCTTCAAACAGCCCTGCAAAAAGAAGGTTTTTCTATTTCTAATGATAATATAGCAAAAAGCGGGGGCACGCCGATGGTAGCTTATTCCTTGCCTGCTAATTTTGGTGAATCAACCGCGTCGGCTATCACAGGCTTTCAGGAAAAATACCGCGCTGAAGTTTTAACGCCGGTTGGTCTCAAATACGGTACTGGCTATGTCGGCAAATCAACCCGTGCGAAATTAAATAAATTATATGGTTGTGGGATTACAACTCCAAAACCGGAAGGTGTTGGATATCTTGACATTGAACCATCGTCCGCATCTATAGCGGTTGGCGAAAGCAAGAATTTTCAGGTCTTCTACCAGCCGCCAATGCCGAAGTGCCCGGAAGGCGCGTATTGCGCGCAAGTCATGCCGGCTCGATTTCCCGTTACAGCGACCTGGATTTCAAGCAATCCTAAAGTTGCAGCTGTATCATGGAAGCCAATTCCATGCTCATCTTCAGTTCCTTCAACAAATGCAGGATGTTTTGATTTCACCACCACAGTGGTGATTGGAGTTGGCACTGGCATGACTGAACTCAAGGCGACTTATACCATATCATCCGACGTTGTTCTGTATGCAACCGCAAAAGTAACCATTGGCCCAGTGTCTTCGGTTCCCTCCATCACCATTCTTTCTCCGAATGGGGGAGAAAACATTTCTTTAGGACAATCGAATAATATTAGCTGGAGTCTTTCTGGAGACACAAATCAAGTAAATTTTATAGCTTTGTGGCTTTTGAAAAATGATCAACAAGTCGGTTGGGTGACATCCAAATTTGGGAATATCAGTTCAATTGTTGATTCATATGTTTGGGATGGTTACTACACGGATTCGGCTTCCCAAACAAGAAAAACACCAGATACAGGAAGTGGCTACAAAATAAAAGTCATTGCTTATGGTAAATTTGATAAAGAAATAACGCGCGACCAAAGCAATGCGCCGTTTAGTATTGTGGGAGAAACCAGTTCTACCAACATCGCACCAAAAATTATCGGAATTCCGGCCATACCGTCTTCAATACAACCCAATCAGTCCATATTATTTTCCTGGAATGCCATGGATGCCGACGGGGATAATTTAAGCTGGTCAGTTAATTGGGGAGATGGCACCGGATCTGCGGGCGCTTGCGTCATTCCCACACCTAATTTAAGTATTGTTTCAAACCCCGGTACCAATTTTACGGCTTTTCACAGTTGGTCGCAGGCCGGAATATACAAAGTTCAGGTTTCTGTAAGCGATTGCAATGGCGGAAGTGATACGAATACTTTCAATGTTACAGTTATCGGAGCGAGCGGAACCAATATCCAATCTACTCAGTAATATATTGCAACATCATGGCGCAAATTATTCCGGCATTAATAGTGTCCGATAAAAATTTATACAACGATTTTGAAGAATTGAAAGATAAGTTTGAAAGACTTAGGCCGTTTTTGGCTGAATTTGACAATTGGGTTCAAGTTGATATTACCGACGGCGAATTTGTTACCAGCAAAACTAATATCAGTTTTGAAGAACTAACTTACTTTACAAAATTAGTTAATGTCGAGTTTCATTTAATGATATTAAGATTGAAACAATCCATTGATAAATGGATTGAGATTGGGCCAAAAAGGATTATTTTTCACATCGAAGCTTCCGAGCCCGAGGATATTAACAATATTATTAAAAAATGTAAGCAAGCGCAGATAGAAATTGGACTGGCTTTAAATCCGGAAACGCCGTCTTCTAGCATAAAACCATGGCTTGAGGAAATTAATTCGGTTATGTTTATGGGAGTTCATCCGGGTTATGGCGGTCAGAAACTTGTTTTTGATACAGCAACAAAAATTGGATTATTGCGCTATAATTATCCTAATATTAAAATTGAAGTAGATGGCGGGGTTAGGGTTGAAAATATTAGGCAGTTAAAAGATGCGGGAGCCGATATTTTTATTGTCGGTTCCGGTCTTTTAGTCGCGCCAGACGTCGGCCAGGCAATTGCCGACCTGAAATCAGCAATTAGCGATTAAAATATGTCCCACTATATCCATGATGAAAAAGTTAAAGAATTGGAAGCGAAGGCGAATGAAATTCGCCAAAGTTTGATTGAAGAACTTGTTGAAGCTAAGTCCGGCCACACAGCCGGGCCGCTCGGAATGGCCGATATTTTTACTGCGCTTTATTTTCATATTTTAAACCATGACCCCAAAAATCCCGATTGGCCCGACCGCGATCGGCTGATTTTATCAAATGGCCATATTTGTCCGATTCGTTACGCGGCAATGGCTCACGCCGGTTATTTTCCAATTGAAGAACTTAAGACATTGAGAAAATACGGCACACGGCTTCAGGGACACCCGGAAAGAGAAAGATTGCCCGGTGTTGAAACAACTTCGGGACCTCTGGGTTCGGGGCTAGGGCAGGCAGCCGGAATTGCTTATGGCGCGAGAATGGACGGAAAAAAATTCCGGGTTTATTGCGCGATGTCGGATGCCGAACACCAGGCCGGAAATTTGTGGGAATCGGCGATGTTCGCGGGAAATAATAAATTAAATAATTTAATAGGCATTATTGACCGCAATAATATTCAAATAAACGGCATGACCGAAAACGTGATGCCGCTTGAGCCATTAAAAGCAAAATACGAAGCGTTTAATTGGCACGTTTTGGAAGTTGACGGCCATAATATTGAAGAATTTGTTGACGCGGTAGAAGAGGCCAAAGCCATTTATGAAAAACCGACGGTAATCATTGCCCATACGATTCCGGGGAAGGGGATTTCCGAAATAGAATTTGATTTTAACTGGCATGGCAAGCCGCCGAAACCCGAAGAAGGTGCAAAGTTTTTAAATGAACTGCGAACTTTAGGCGGAAAAATTAAATCCGAACATGAATAAAGAAGTATTTTTAATTGAAGATTTGCTAAAAGCGGAAAAAATACCGACTCGCGATGGGTATGGAAAAGGATTGGTTGATTTGGGTGAAAAAGATGAAAGAGTTGTTGTGCTTTGTGCCGATCTTGCCGAATCAACCCGCTCCCATTGGTTTAAAGAAAAATTTCCCGAAAGATATATTGAACTTGGCGTCGCCGAGCAAAATATGGCAACAGTGGCAGCCGGACTTGCCAACTACGGAAAAATTCCTTTTATTTCTTCTTACGCGGTTTTTTCACCCGGCCGCAATAATGAGCAAATAAGAACGACAATTAGTTTAAATAATTTGCCGGTGAAAATATGCGGCGCTCATGCCGGTATTTCCGTCGGACCGGATGGCGCCACTCATCAGGCACTTGAAGATATCGCTTTAATGCGCATTCAGCCAAGAATGACGGTAATAGTTCCCTGCGACGCTATCGAAGCGCGCAAAGCAACCAACGCTTCTGTTCTTTGCTGTGATGGCCCCGTTTATCTTCGTTTTGGCAGAGAAAAATCGCCTGTCTTCACAACCCTAAAAACGCCGTTTGAAATTGGAAAAGCGATAGTTCTGCGAAACCCTTCGATAAACTCAGGGCAAGTGGCAGATGTCACAATAGTCGGTTGCGGGATGCTTTTATATAACGTTTTGATAGCAGCGGAAGAATTATCAAAAGAAGGAATTGAGGCGACGGTCATAAATAGCCACACGATAAAACCGCTTGACATTGCGACAATATTAAATTCCATAAAAGAAACCAAGGCGGTTGTTACGGTTGAGGAACATCAAGTCGCGGGAGGGCTTGGCTCGGCAGTAGCCGAGGCGCTTAGCCAGCATTTTCCGGCGCCACAGGAGTTTATCGGCGTTCACGACCGATTCGGAGAATCCGGCGAACCGGATGAACTAATTGAAGCGTTCGGCATGGGAATTAAAAATATAAAAGCCGCGGTTTTAAGAGTTATAAAAAGAAAAAGTTAAAACTTTATGGAACATAACTATGATTTTTTAGGAATAGGCGATATTACGACTGACGCGTTTATTAAATTAAAAACTCCTTCTGCTCATATTGATATTGATAAAGGTGCCCGTGAAATTTGCATGCGTTTCGCGGATAAAATTCCATACGAAGATGTTTTTGTCGTGCCGGCAGTAGGTAATGCGTCCAACGCGGCGGTAGCCGCCTCGCGATTGGGATTAAAAAGCGCTTTAATGACAAATATAGGAGATGATAAAAATGGTGTTGAATGCATTGAGGCGTTGCAAAAAGAAAATGTGGGGATACAATTTGTCACCATCTGTAAAAACCATAAAACAAATTATCATTATGTCTTATGGTTTGAAGATGATCGAACTATTTTAATAAAGCATGAAAATTATGATCGCAAGCTTTATGATTTTAATGAACCAAAATGGGTTTATCTTTCTTCGATGGGAGAAAATTCCTTGGAATTTCACTATGAACTTGAGAAATATTTGAATGATTATCCAAAAGTAAAATTAGCGTTTCAGCCAGGAACTTTTCAGATGAAATTCGGTAAAGACGCCTTAAAAGGAATTTACAAAAGAAGCGATATTTTTTTCTGCAATAAAGAAGAATCGCAAAGAATTCTGAATTCAGAAGAAAATGACATAAAAAATCTTCTAAAAATGATTTCGGAGCTTGGTCCGAAAATTGTTGTTATTACCGATGGACCTAAGGGTGCTTATTCTTACGATGGTAAAGAAATGCTGTTTATGCCGCCATATCCCGATCCGGCGCCGCCGCTTGAGCGCACCGGCGCTGGCGACGCTTTTTCTTCAACTTTTACCGTTGCCTTGGCATTAGGAAAAACAGTTAGAGAGGCAATAGTGTGGGCGCCGGTAAATCCAATGTCGGTGGTTCAGCAAATCGGCGCGCACGCCGGCCTTTTAACACGCGAGCAAATTGAAGAATATCTTAAAAAAGCTCCAGCGGATTACGAACCACAAATAATAGGATAAAATATAAAAAATAAAATTGCTTAGTCCCATTCGCCTTCAGCGAACGGCTCGCCCTCACCTACAATTTTATTTTTTATATTTTATCCTTTCAACTAAATAAAATGACTATAAAAAATTACTTAAAAAAGACAACAGAAGAAAAATGGGCGATGGGGCATTTTAATTTTTCGGAAGACGAGGCGTTAAGGGCGATTGTTGAATCAGCGGCAAAATTAAAAACGCCGATTTTTATCGGCACCTCGGAAGGAGAAAGAAAACACGTTGGTTTAAAACAGGCCGTCAATCTTGTTAAGGCATTTCAGGAAGAGTTTGGCATTCCTATTTTTTTAAATGCCGATCATCATAAAACGCTTGAAAGCGTAAAAAAAGCCATTGATGCCGGTTATGACGCGATTTTAGCCGATTTTTCGGCAAAGCCATTTGAAGAAAATATTCAATTGACCAAACAAAGTGTTGAATATGCTAAATCAAAAAATCCGGATATAATTGTTGAAGGCGAACTCGGATATATAAGAGGTGAATCAAAACTTCAGCGGGAAATAATTGAAATAAAGCCGGAAGATCTGACAAAACCGGAAGACGCGGCGCAATTCATAAAAGAAACCGGAGTAGATATGTTAGCGCCTGCGGTGGGCAATATCCATGGCATTGCCGCGAATGCGCCAAAATTGGATTTTCAAAGGATTGCTGATATTAAAAAAGCAGTGGGCAACAATGTTTATCTTGTTTTGCATGGCGGCTCGGGAATGAGCGAATCGGATTTTAAAAATGCAATCAATGCCGGAATTTCAATGATTCATATTAACACCGAAATTAGGGTAGCGTTTACAGAAGCGCTTAGAAAATCAGTTGTTGAAATGCCCGAAGAAACCACGCCTTACAAAATTTTAACGCCCGGAGTTGAAGCAATGAAAAAAGTAATAGAGGAAAAATTAAAAGTTTTCAATAGTTTAAATAAAATTTAATTAAAATTAAGAATTTAACGATCATGTTTAATATTTTTCGTAAAAAAGAAGAAGAAATTTCTCGGACGAATCCGGGTTTTGAGGAAACGGAGCGCAGGACTCCAAAAACGGGCATAATTCTTTTAATAATTATGTTTATTGCTGGCATTTGGTTTGGCTGGTATGCCGTTGATGACATTGCAAGAATTCCTACCTCGCCCCCAGCTCTTTCAAATTGTGCTTATAGCTACGGTTCGGTTAGCGACTCGGTGATTTTTCGATCCTATGATTATAGTTATAGAAGTTATGATTATTATGATTACGATGGATCTGTTAAAAAATGTAATTTTGGCGACTTGGAAAAAGCTGCTGGTATTCCCTTGATTTATGAAAACAAAAGAGTCCCTCTGGAAAATGATTTAAAGAAAATTAATAACGAACTAAATACCGTTAACTCTTCTCTTTATAATGTACAAGATCAACTTAGGAGACAAACTCCTGAATATGGAATCGGACTTCAGGAAAAGGGTGCCGGAGTCCAAAATCCGATTTTCCGAATTCCAGCCCAACAACAGCAATTGATTAATTTACAAAATCAAGAAAAAGACCTTTTGTCTTATAAAGTTGACTTAGAGGCAAAAAAAAGTTTACTCGATTCTAAAATTAAAGCGGTCGATGAAGAGCTTAAAGTTGCTTATAAGCCGGTTTTTGAAAAGCAAAATAAACTTTTACGCTGGTATGAATTTAAAATTTTCCTTTTACAGTTTATTTTAATTGTTCCTTTTTTCTTGCTAATTTTTTGGCTTTTTCTGAAATTTCAACGGAAAAACAGTCCCTATACGGTGATTTTTACTGCCATGATTGGCGTAGTCTCTATTTTACTTTTAAGAGTTATCCTTACCTGGTTTTGGGGTTTATTTTTAGCTCGGGTTATCGAAGTGTTGATAAGGTGGTTTAATTTTGGTTTTTTTCGCAGTATTGTTTTTTACTTAGGCATGATTCTTTCTTTTGCGATTTTCGGAGGCGCTGTTTATTGGCTTCAGAAAAAAGTTTTTGACCCGCGGCGAGTGGCTATTAGAAGATTTAGAGCGAAAAAATGTCCGAATTGCGACACAAATCTTGATCTCTCAGTTTATTACTGTCCAAATTGCGGTCAACAAATTAAAGAAAAATGCGAAAAATGCGGTGAAGTCCGAATTATCGGTTTGCCAGTTTGCCCTTATTGCGGAAATAGAAAATAATTTTTTTAAATTTTAAAAATTTATGGCAAAAGTATATATAACAAGAATAATTCCAGAAGCCGGGATTAAAATGCTTAAAGAAAAGGGCTATGAAGTCGTCGTGAATCCTGATGACAGAGTTTTAACCAAAGAAGAATTAATAACTGCGCTTAAAGATCAAAATTATGACGCTTTATTTTGTCTTTTGACTGATAAAATTGATGGAGAAGTAATGGATGCTTTTGGCCCACAACTAAAAGTTGTCGCCAATATGGCAGTGGGTTTTGATAATATTGACACTCAAAAAGCCAAAAAGCGGGGCATTATGATAACCAACACTCCAGGAGTTTTAACCGATACGGTTGCCGAACATACATTTACTTTAATGCTTTCAATTGCCCATCGAATAGTCGAAGCGGATAAATTCATGAGGGCGGGAAAATATATCGGATGGGCGCCCATGCTTATGCTTGGCAATGATTTGTCTGGTAAAACTTTGGGAGTTGTCGGATTAGGGCGAATCGGTTCTCGCGTTGCTCATCACGCGGTAAAAGGTTTTGAAATGAAAGTTTTATATTATGATGTTAATCGCAATGAAGAATTTGAGAAAGAATTTGGAGCGGTTTACGTTTCTTTAGATGATTTATTAAAACAATCAGATTTTGTGTCAATTCATGTACCTCTTCTGCCAATAACACAGCATTTAATTAATGCCGAAAAGTTAAAATTAATGAAACCGACATCTTATTTAATAAACACTTCTCGCGGGCCGATTATTGACGAATCGGCGTTGGCAATGGCGTTAGCGAATAAAACAATAAAAGGCGCTGCTTTGGACGTTTTTGAATTTGAGCCGAAAATAACGCCAGAGCTTTTGCCGCTTGATAATGTCATTTTAACACCACATATTGCTTCTGCTACCGAAGAGACCCGTTCTAAAATGTCAGTACTTGCGGCAGAAAACATCATTGAGGCTTTAGAAGGAAGAACATCCCCAAATTTATTGCAAAACTAAAAATATTGGTATTTTATTGACCATAACTTGATATTATGTTAATTTATTAGTATGCTGGAGTTTGATAAAAAAGATTTAAAATTTATCGGCCCCTGTCCGGTTTGCAAATCAAGTTTTGCCCCTCAAAACATCAAAGCCTTAAAAAGTCGAGGAGCAATTTTGCTGCTTCATGTCGATTGCCACGAATGCGAAAGTTCCTTGCTTGTTACTCTAATTAAGAGTAACACTGGCGTAATAACCAATGTCGGCGTTTTGACCGATTTAAATAAAGATGATTTTTCCCGTTTCAGAGATATGCCTGTTATTACGATTAACGATGTTTTATATTTTGATAGCAGTAGCGATAATAAAAATGACAACTTTAGAACTAAAAAGTAAAAAAAGGGAGACTTTTGGGAAAAAATTAAAGACCCTAAGAAACCAGGGGTTAGTTCCGGCCGTAGTTTACGGTGGTAGTGAAGTCAGTATTCCTTTGTTTTTAGAGCTCAAGGAGTTTAAAAGAGTTTTTAAATATGCCGGTGAAACTACTTTAATTAAATTATTTATAGATGATGACAAATTTAGAAATGTTTTGATCCATGACAGCTCGCGCGATCCCGTAACCGATGAAATAGAACATATTGATTTTTATGAAGTTAAAATGGATGAAAAAATTGCCGCTAAAATACCACTGGTTTTTATTGGGAATGCTCCGGCAATATTAGATCTTGGAGGCGTTTTGGTTAAAGCTATGCAGGAGCTTGAAATTAGAGCTCTGCCTGCGGATTTACCTCGTGAAATTGAAATTGATATTTCATCGCTTAAAACTTTCGACGATAATATCCTTGTAAAGGATATTAAATTGCTTAAAAATATTGAAGTATTGGACAATGCTTCTGCTTCAGTAGCATCAGTAGTGCCGCCCCGATCTGAAGCGGAAATCGAAGCTCTAAGCGGTCAAATAGAAGAAAAAATTGAAGACGTAAAAGTTGAAACGGAAGAAAAAACCGCTGAAAGGTTAAAGCAAGTAAGCGAGCTTTAACGGGTTGCCTGAAAATTTTTAGTAGCGAAGCGTGAAAAAAATTTTCTGTCAACATAGTCATCATATTAAATCAAATAATTAAATGCTTAATATAGCAAAAACACTTTCCTATTTAGCCATTTTTTTATCATTGTTTTTAACTTTTATAACGCCTGTTTTTTCTCAAACCGATGACAGAGACGCTAAAATTAGACAACTTGAAAACTTGATAGAACAATATAATCAGGAAATTACCAAAAAACAAACAGAGGCTCAAAATTTGGCAAACCAGATTTCTATATTTGAATTGCAGGTGAAGCAAGCGCAGGCCGAAATTGATGCCACTAACTTATCTATAAAACAATTAATATCAGCTATTAATCAAAAGGAAAAAAATATTTCTCAAAAAGAGAAGGAAATTGGAGATCAAAATGTTTTATTGGCCAGATATTTAAAACAAGTTCAAAGAAGCGATCAGGGATCGCTTCTGGAATTTTTACTCAAAAATAGAAGATTTTCCGATTTTTTCAACGATCTTAATTCTATTAGCAATATTCAGAATCAAATTTATGCCACTTTATTGAGAATTAAGGATTTAAAAGAAAAACTTGTAAAAGAAAAGGATGATTTGGAAGATGACAAAGCCGAACAAGAACAGTTAAAACGCATACAAAACAAACAAAAAACCGCGCTTGAAAGCGCGAAAAAAAGCAAACAAAAATTGCTCGATGAAACAAAAGGTCAAGAAAAGCTTTACCAACAATTAATTACCAAAACACAAGCCGATATTCAAACTATTAAAAATCAGCCATATAATTTAGCAATGGGATTTAAGATGACTTTTGAAGAGGCACTCACTCATGCTCTTAAAGCATCGCAATATACCGGCATCCGTCCTGCTTTTCTTATGGCAATTGTGAAAATTGAATCAGATTGGGGAGGTAATGTTGGCAAAGGAACGTGGCGAACTGATATGCATCCTCGCGATTTTAACGCTTTTGCTCAAATTACAAGTGCTTTAGGTCTTAATCCTGATTCAACGCCGGTTTCAAAAAAACCATCTTATGGTTGGGGCGGGGCGATGGGTCCGGCACAATTTATACCAACAACATGGCTTTTATACGAAGCAGCCGTTGCGAATTTAACCGGTAGCCGACCGCCATCACCATGGAACATTGAGGATGCGTTTACCGCCTCGGGTCTAATGCTTGCCGAATCCGGCGCCGACAAACAAACCTACGCAGCTGAAAGTAAAGCAGCTAAAATTTACATTGCCGGCGGCCGTTGGAACCGTTCTTTAACCGCTCGGATTTATGCTAATAATGTAATGGCTGAGGCGGCGCGAATTCAAAAAAATATTGATATTTTAAATCAGAGTAAATAAGTCGGTCAGAACAAAATAAGACAAAATAAAATTCTAGGCGGGGGCGAGCCGTTCGCCAAAGGCGAACGGGGCTAAGGAATTTTATTTTGTCTTTTTTTGTTCTTTTGCCAGCACTTTAATCATCGGTTCCATATTTCCGTCCAATATTTTTTCCATATTGTGCCATGATTTTCCGATACGATGATCGGTGATTCTGTCTTGAGGAAAATTATAAGTTCTCATTTTTTCCGCTCTTTCTGCCATACCGATTTGAGCGCGGCGCTCGGCTGAAGTTTCTCCGGTGATTTTTTCTTTTTGCATTTCGGCTAATTTGGCGCGCAAAATATTCATTGCCACTTCGCGATTTTGCGATTGAGATCGTTGGGATTGACAGGCCACGACAAAACCGGTTGGCAAATGGGTGATTCTTATAGCAGTTTCCACTTTATTTACATTTTGACCGCCGGCTCCTGAAGAGCGGAAAGTATCTATACGCAGATCTTTCGGCTCAATTTTTACTTCTACTTCCGAAACCGTTTTTAACACCGCGACCGACACGGTAGAAGTATGGATACGGCCGCTTTTTTCCGTTTTGGGAATCCGTTGAACACGATGAACGCCAGCTTCGTATTTTAATAGATCGTAAACTTCCGATCCTATTATTTGAGCCGTCAAATTTTTAATACCTTCAACTTGGTTTCCCGAAGAATCGATTATTTCAATTTTAAAATTGAGACGCTCGCAAAAACGACGGTACATCCGCCACAGTTCAAATGCAAAAAGACCGGCTTCATTGCCGCCGGCACCAGCTCTTATTTCTAAGATTATTTTTTGCGTTTCGCTCATTTCTTTCTTTTGGAAACTGTTTTCTCAAGTCGTTTTCTGAAGCGTTCAACGCGGCCGGCGGTATCAATAATCTTATCTTTACCCGTGTAAAAAGGATGACAGTTTGAACATATTTCAATGTTAATTTCCGGTTTTGTTGAACCGACGGTAAAAACATTGCCGCAAATACATTTAACTTTAGTTTTGGGATAGTATTTTGGGTGTATGTCTTTTTTCATACCCGCATGTTATCATTTTGGGGCTCTATTGTCAATTTAAAGATATTTTGTTATTATCCGTGAGGTCTATGATAATTAATAAAAATTCAGTAAAAAATAATGTTTTGGAACCGGATTTAGAAACCATGGCTTCAAGTGGTGTCCATTTGGGTAGCTTAAGGCATTACAGCCATCCTAAAATGAAGCCATATGTTTGGTCTGGTAAAAACGTTTTTCAAATTATTGATCTCCAAAAATCAAGAAATATGCTCATGGAGGCCATTAATTTTCTGACCTCGGTTAAAAAGAAGGGCGGAATGATTTTATTTGTCGGAACGGGCCTTGCTGCCAAAGATATTGTTAAAAGTGTTGCCGAAGAGCTTAATATGCCTTACGTCGTTGAGCGCTGGCTTGGCGGCACATTAACTAATTTTCCAACTGTTAGCCGACGGATCGATTATCTTAAGAATCTTGAAAATCAAAAAAAATCCGGAGAATTTGAAAAATATACCAAATATGAAACTTCAAAACTTGAAGAAAAAATAATCAAATTAAAAAAATATTTAAGCGGTCTTCTAAACTTAAATCGATTGCCCGATGTTATTTGGGTAAGTTCGGGAAACTATGATAAAATTGCCGCAGTTGAAGCAATTAAAAAATCAATACCGGTTACAGGAATAGTTAACACTAATTCTAATCCCGCTTTATTCAATTATCCGATTCCGGCCAATGACACCGCTTTAAATTCGGTCAGCTTCATTTTAGATTCAGTGAAAGATGCTCTTATAAATGTAAAAGTGGAAACAATATCACCTGAAGATAAAAGCAAGTAAACGAGCTTTAACGGGTTGTCTGAAAATTTTTAGTATAATTAAGATTATGTTAAACATTAACGATATAAAAAAAATTCGCGAAATAACCGGAATTTCAGTTGAAGCGGTGCGCAAAGCTCTGGAAAACGCTGGTGGCAAAATTGAAGAGGCTTTAGATTTATTAAAAAAGCGGGGAATTGAAGTGGCGGTGAAAAAATCTGAAAGAGAAACCGGGCAGGGTCTTATTTTTTCTTATATTCATTCCAACGGAAAAATTGGCGTTTTGTTAAAACTTCTATGTGAAACGGATTTTGTCGCTCGCAATGAGCAATTTAAGGAATTAGGCCATGAACTAGTAATGCATATTGCGGCCATGAGTCCTCATGATATCGAAGAACTATTGGCCCAGCCCTATGTTCGCGATCAAGATTTAACCATTGATAATCTAGTAAAAAATTATATAGCCAAGTTAGGAGAAAATATTCGCATCAGCGAATATTGCCGTTTTTCACTTTAATTTTTAGATGCAACAATTATGTTTAACCTTATCCCAATTTCGCTGCTAATAATGGCCATGGGAGGCATGGTATATATTATTTCCAATCATTTATCGGAATTTAATGGCGACAATGAAAAAAATGACGATTTCAATTTTAGTTTGAAAGCGCATTTTGCTTCATGGATTAATCAATTGCCTCTTGACAGTGTTAAAATCCAATCGCTTTCTTTAACCCAAAAAATGCTTCATAAAACACGACTCCTTCTTCTTAAAACTGATAATCATTTAATGCGTTTAATCGGAAAAATTTCAGAAAAAGATAAAACGATTAATAGTTCGGACTTTTGGCAGGATCTTTCCAATAATAAACAAGAAAAAGAAGAAATTATTCCGAAACCGGTATCGGAAGTCAAAATTGAATTTGTAGCTGAAAAAGACAAGCAGATAGAAAAGTTTTTTGATATTCAGCCATCTAAAAAAACTTTAAAAATTAAAAAATCCCAAAAATAACGCCGTTGTAGCTCAGTTGGTAGAGCAACTCCATGGTAAGGAGTAGGTCATCGGTTCAAATCCGATCAACGGCTCTGGTTCTTTATTTATTTTTGCGTCGGTACTCAAGTGGACAACGAGGGCAGACTGTAAATCTGCTGGCTTCGGCCTACGGAGGTTCGAATCCTCCCCGACGCATCATTCACATCGGCTCGAACCATATTTTAATTTTGGGGGAAGAAAATTTTTTAATCGTATGAATAATAAAGGGTTTGTAAATATAATTTTGATAGTAGTAATCGTCATGCTCGTTGGTGTTACGGGTTATTTTGTATTTGTTAAAAAATCGGAACCAATCACGCAACAACCAACTCCGACTCAAACGACCACCCCAACAAAAGCTCCTGCATCTCCAACACCAACGCAAAAGCCGATAACTACAAGTAATGTCCCCGCAACTTGGAAAACGTGGCGTAGTGATGTTTATGGGTTTAGCGTTAAATATCCGGGCAAAGATGATGTCTATATAAAAGTGACGGATGAATTGGGTGGTATTGACCCGGGCGGGCTTGAATATTTTTTGGGCGTTGAAGAAAATGGTATTCATATTTTTCCAGCTAAGTACGAAGGTGAATTTAATTTAGATTCTTGGTTGAGTAAACACATATCTCTAATGGCGGAGAATATTTATAATAAGCAGACTATCTCCATAAATGACCGCAATGCATTTCAGTTTGATACTAAAGATGATGTTGGGGTAGAGTATGAACCATATGAAGGCGGAAGCGTTGGTTCTCTCATTGATAAAGATATGCGTTTTGTCGTTATTCAAGGACCAGACAGATTAATAGTTTCCTGGTTCCCACTGGCTAATAAATATGGTTCTAATTTCTTCGATACCTACTCAAAAATGATTTTTTCTCTAATTTTTGTAAGGTAGGATTTTTAAGAATTTGCCGCCAAAGAAAAACTTGAAATTGTCAGCGGTGCGGCTCCGCCGCCTTTCCGAATTCTTGCCCGCCAAAGTTTTCTGAAAGAAAATTTAGGCGGGTGAACGGGGGACTTCCTCGTTCGCGACAGCGGTCGGGACGAAATGCGTTCGAAAGAAGAATTTACTTGCTATAGCAAGTAAATGGTGCGTTTTAAAATTTTTTATCCGCAAGCAGGCCCGTTGGCAATTATAAAAAACTAACCAAAGATGCGGTTAGTTTAATCATAAATTTATTCTTCTTTTACGAGTTTTCTTGAGTACAGAAAGTCAGCAAGTGTAATAGGAACCGCGTTTTCAAGCGCGTTTTCCGGAATAGTTGTTCCTGCTGAAAATTCAATGCGGATAGCAGTATCGCTTGGTATCAAATAAATTTCTCTTTCATCTGCCTTTATCTTTTCAAGAACATAAATAATAACCGAATCGGGAAGTACTTGAACCGTTGGAGGAATAGTCATATAACAGAAAACTCCGAAATTTCCGCTTTTCTTTTTAAGGACTGCCGTGAGTTTAGCGGGCCTGTAACCATCCCAGAAAGGAGCCAGGAAAAATCCTTTCGACCCCTGTATAACGTTCTTGGATTGAGGGCTAAGCGAAGCAAGAAATTTGTTTAAAATCGGTATTTTGTTAAGAAGTTTTTCACGAAGCCAAAGAGCAATTCTTGTTTCGTTTGCCGCTCCTATAAAATAGAAAAGCGCAATAGAAATAAAAAAACCTAAAAAGGGCAATTCTCGTTTTAGAACTTTTTCTAAAATGCTTTTATTCCAAAATTCGTCCGCGCTTACAACTATGTATTTGCCAAATCTATAAGGCAAGTAGAATGTCATAAAAACAACAGCGCCTCCAATAAACCTCCACAAGTGTTTACTCATTTTTCACCTCGTTTTAAAGAGCTAATCTAGCTGACTACTAAAATTACATTAGCAAAATATCAAAAAAAATCAATACAAAACAAAATAAGGCAACAATTAAAATTTGTTTTTTACTTTACTACCTGCTATAATGCAAAAGAGGTGACGCCATCGTCTAGCCAGGTTCAGGACACGAGCCTTTCAAGCTCGAGATCGTGGGTTCGAATCCCACTGGCGTCACCAAATTTTTTACTATTGCGCTGTGGATAAGTATTTGATACAATGTAAAAACATCATGAATAAAGTAAAAACATATAAAAAAGAAGGAGGCGGATCCGTGTAATTTCGTTGCGTTTTTTGTCTGATTTTGCGCCGCTTCCTAGCGGTTTTTTGTTTCTTAAAGTTAACTATTGACCCCGAACAGTTTATTAGGTTAAGCTATTCGGGTTCAGCAGTTAATGATTGTATCTTAAAAATTTAAAAACAGGTATAAATTAAGTAAATTAAATGTATGATTCTCGTACTTATGTACGGGATGAGTAGGTTACTAAGAGCATATGGAGGATGCCTTGGCATAAAAGGGCGATGAAGGACGTGGCGTGACTGCGATAAGCGTCGGGGAGCTGTCTAGCGAGCTTTGATCCGGCGGTGTCCGAATGGGAAAACCCATGGCGAGTAATGTCGTCATATTTTCTTCCGTAAGAGAAGAAAAAGCAAACCCGGGGAAGTAAAACATTTCAGTACCCGGAGGAAAAGAAAACAGCGATTCACTTTTTTATTGGTGAGTCCGGATAGTCGGGAACACCAATAAAATTGTGATTCATATTCCCCTAGTAGCGGCGAGCGAAAAGGGAGGAGTCTAAACTCCGCCACATTCTTTCGCAAGAAAGTTTTGGCGGGGGGTTGAAAGAAGCGGTCGTTTCGTAGCAATACGAAGGAGGGTATAAAAAATTGGTTAGCCAAATGGTTTTGGAAAAGCCAACCAAAGAGGGTAATAGTCCTGTAGGCGAAAACCTTTTTCATACTTTCTGATTGTTCTCTTAAGTACCGCGGGGAAAGATTGCCCTGTGGGAAGCCGGGAGTCCTACACTCCCAAGACTAAATACCTTTTGTGACCGATAGTGAACTAGTACCGTGAGGGAAAGGTGAAAAGTAGCCCGATGAGG
>Ga0209542_10002530_pt1 | contig 40740 bp, 39 predicted proteins | sample RifCSPhighO2_01_FD_184028 | JGI IMG/M metagenome (GOLD analysis project Ga0209542, IMG submission 184028) | Soil microbial communities from Rifle, Colorado - Rifle CSP2_plank highO2_0.1 (SPAdes) (version 2) | ecosystem: Environmental > Terrestrial > Deep subsurface > Rock core/Sediment ... | reverse complement strand
CTTGGCATCAATGAACGAATCGGTCTCGGCACGAGTCACTACGCGCATTCCATCCCCAACCGTATTCACAACGTGGCACTCACCACTGGTAAAATTTCCCTTGCGCTTGTCCCGCCCGGCAAGGAGTTTTCCTTTAACAAAACACTGGGCGAGGTCTCATCCAAAACAGGTTTTCGTTCTGCCTACGTGATCAAAAATGGCCAGACCCAACTCGGTGATGGTGGTGGGGTGTGCCAGGTAAGTACGACACTCTTTCGGGCGGTACTCAACGCAGGTCTAAAAATTACGCGCCGACTCCCTCACAGTTACCGGGTGAGCTACTACGAACTCGACAACAAACCGGGGATTGACGCTACGGTCTATGCTGGCGAAACCGATTTTCGCTTTACCAACGATACTGACCACTACATTTTGGTCTATGGTGCAGCGGATAGCACCAACCTGAGTATGAAAATCGAGCTCTACGGGACGAGCGATGGCAGGACGAGCGAAATTGTCGACCACGTCACCTGGGATCCTCATCCTCCCCTGCCCCCCCAGTATATCCCAACCACTGCATTACCCGCTGGCAAACTCCAACAAGTGGACTGGTCAGCTCCCGGAATCAGTGCAAAATTTACCAATATTGTTAAAGACAAAGATGGTAAGGAAATCCACCACGATACCTTTACGTCTGTCTACCGACCTTGGGCAGCTAAGTTCTTACAAGGCGTTTAGAGAAAAACTCAACCACCCCAAGTGAAACCGGCGTAAGCTGGTTGGGCTGCTGCTGCCATGACCATGAAAGCGAATAACAATGCAAAAGTGATGATTTTCTTCATCTTGCCTTTCTGTATAAAAAACTTCTACTATGGGATATAGTAATCCCAAATATTGCTAAATGCTAGATCTGAAAAAAGCTGGTTTATAGCCGAGAATTACGGACGCTTCGAGGTAGCAAGTGTTGCCAACCCCTCCACCGCTCGTAATACTTCGAGAGGCACGGCAAACACCACCGTATTTGACTGGTCAGACGAAATATCGTTGATCGAGTTGAGTGTGCGCAAATGCAAAGCACCCGGCGTAGTTGCCATCATTTTTGCTGCCTCCATTAAATTCTTCGCCGCGAGCACTTCCGCCTCGCTGCTAATGATAGTCGCCCGCTTCTCCCGCTCAGCCTCAGCTTGCTTGGCCATGGTGCGCACCATCGTCTCGGGCAACTCAATATCCTTGAGTTCTACTGCCTCGACATCGACACCCCACTGGGCTGTCGTAACTTCAATAGACTTAAGAATATGTTCAGCAATTTTTTCCCGATTAGATAACAGCTCATCGAGTGTCGCCTCACCTGCCACCCGACGCATGGTGGTCTGAGCCAACTGTGAGACCGCCCAAAACACATCTTCTACCTCGTTGATGGCTTTGCCCGCATCGGAAACCTTGTAGTAAATCACCGCATTCATTTTGCAGGAGACGTTGTCGCGCGTGATGGTTTCCTGCTTGGGGACATCGACCGCTTTGGTACGAATGTCTACCTTGCGAAACGACTGAAAAATCGGCCAAATAAACCGCCAACCTGGATTGATCAGTCCGGTAAATCGACCCATGGTATAGACCACGCCCCGCTCATATTGGTTGATCTGCTTCAGAAAAGACAAAAAGAAAACTATGACTGCTGCGAGAAAAATGAGACTACCCATGGCACTCCTTGGTTATGTGCTGCTACTGCGCTATGTGTAGTATAGCGCATGTTTTTTGATTGCAAAAAATCTGCAATTTGACCTAGTTTGACATCTTATAAGATAGTATTATAATAGCCTGACCGTAAATTTGCATATTGAGTGCGTACTAATATGATCAAAGAATTGCTTTCAGAGCTTGGTGATAATGCGGTTAAATTAGGAACTGCAGTCGCGAAGAGAACTATTGACAGCACTGAGATTGGCATCCAAGCAGCCAGAAGCAGTGGTGAGCGATCGTTCTTGAGACCAGTCCCCCCTGGACAAGGTCTGCTGTATGGTTTAAGAGACATTCCCGCATTTCGTAGTGAAGCACTGAAAGATAATGATGCTGAGCTAAGTGAGGTTTTTGCTACTCAGCTCAGCTGGTTATTAACGCACATAAACAAGTCAGGACTAACTGAGCCGCAACTTGCCAAAATGCTATCAGGTCTTGAGAAGTACCTGACACAATGGGCAGAGGCCAACCAAGATGAAGAGTCGCTCACGCACGCAATTAATATTGTGGTCCAAGTAATAAAGGTCGCATATGAAGAAAAAGTTGGCACAAAATTCAAGACAAAATCACGATCAAGCAACCTACTGATTCAGATCTATCTTTGGCTCTATCAAGACAGTCCGCTCATTGTGGGACTCAGACAATCACTGGTCGGTGGTAAAGATACAGCCTCAGCAGAACAGGTTAGGGATCAGGCAATAAAAAGCACAAGTATTTTTCCGCTTGGTGCGCTCGCCCAAGCAGTGTCGGGAATGTGGGATCCTCAGCCCGCTGGTGGTGAGGGTTCTCAAGGATTACACAGACTGATTGGAATTGGCAACAAAAGACACCTTCCAGAGGAGTACCGAAACTTTTTAACTCTAGCACTTCGTCTTAGACCGATTCTCGATATCACTGAAACAACAATTGCAAGTGAAATTGCAAAAATTATAACAAGTCTAGAGATCGGGACCTGGAGCTTGTTTGACAAAGTGCAAGGGAAAATAGCTGACAAACCAAGAGAAGTGCTTATGCACCTCCTCGTGGCTTGTTTGAGTGGCTTGAGTCCCGAGTCGACCAGTCGATTCTTGGCACTTTGGGCAACTGCAAGTGATTTGAGCAAAGAACTGACAGTAGCTACGACGAAACTACCAGCGTACAAAGCTCCCTTTCGCCCCCGGCTGCACCCGAGTGTTGCACAAACACCAGTGGGCAGAGCACTAGCGACAGGCATGCAGCAACTTGTCAATACACCTTTGTGTACTGTTGACATGCCAGTTACTCTAGCGAGCATTCCGCCGATGGTAGCTCGTATTATTTCAGGTCAGTTGGGTGTAGCGAAAAAACCAGAAATAGCTGAACAACTTATCCCCTTTAGAAGCACTGCTGCTGAGGGACAAGCAGCACAAGTTGAGATGCAAAGTATTGCCAGAGTCTATCACCGGGCGGTAATTGGGCTACAAGAGTTATATCAAAAAATCGAAAATCACACATCGAGTAGTAACGCCGAGTTTATTTTATTGCTTTACTTTCTTGTAGAACTTCTCACACCCAAAAAAAGTGAGCGTGAGGACGACAAAATAGTTGCGCGCGCAGAACTTGGCAAATTTATTATTGAAGTGTACCAAACGCACGATGAAGCAAAAACAGTTTTTGATCCAGCACTTGCCCAAATACAAGCGTATTGGCCACCAGATGCGGTTGCAAGCATGGCAAGGACGCATCTCATGTCTGCCGCCGCAAAACTTTCGTTTCAAGATATTACTGCTCTTCATGAGCTAGACTTTGAGCTACTTTACAGACTCACCAGTTTTGATCAAACACTCCTTGCGGCTGTGCCCGCTCCTCAATCACAGAAAAAAGAACTTCTACAGCAACAGAGGGTTGGCGAAATGCTGGTTGCTCTTCTTGGAGAAATACTAGAAAAGCATGCGGGGCCGTGTATTTCCGGTCCTCTCCTGAGAGGCTTGATCGCTGCAGGTGGACTTGATCCTCATCACAGATTACTACGAAAACCAGATGGCGATCATGCAATCACCTATACAAATGGGGAAATCGTACTTGCATCAGCGGCACAGACTCAAACGCCAGATGATACAAACACTTTTGCATTGTCACCCCACCATGATTCGGGGGTTTCTTTTATCCTAGAGGGCATTTTATTACAAATCAGACGATTCCTCCTAAAATCAGGAGCCGATCAAAATGATTGTAATCTGCAGGCATTCTGGAAAGTACTACGCACTCGCCTAGCACAAGAACTATATGCTCAGGTAATGGGCGTTACACCGGTAGATGTATCCGAACTTATAGAAGCAACTGAAGCTGCGAGAGCTCGCATAACTACTGTACTAGATATGGAGATTGCTCGCATCAAAGCAACCAAGGCAGACTTGCGAACAGAAGTTATTGCTTTGCAAACAAAACTTTTTGATGATACGGCTGAACTTGCTAAAAAAATTAGAGCGAGTGCTAAAGATGCCCGAAGCAACAACCGCGCAGAATATTTGAAACTAGTAGCTACAATTGTCACACAACTTGCTGCCAAAACTCCAGTGGAGCTGTCTGGTTTTTTTATGCGATTGAGAGAGGTTGGCGAACTTGGCATGCACGATGAAACCATGAGAGATCTCATGGCTCGAGCTGAAAAAATGACAAAGGAGCTTGACGGACTTTTGCAAGAAGATCAGTTGCTTCTCGAAACATCACTTGGAGTAATCCAGCAGAATACTGCAGCTATTGAGCAGCAAATTGCCCCACTCGTAGCAAGGATCACAGCACTCGACCTGAAACAAGCCAACCTGCAAACCCAGTCTGACGACACAGCAGGTCATGCCTTAGCGGCTACTTTAGAAATGATCCAGATGCAAAATAGACAAGAACTCGGAGTTGCCCAAACGCAATTTGCCACTACTATAATTGGTCCAAAGCTGCTTGGTGATTTTTTGCCAGAGCAGAAACAGATTGCTACCTCTGGCAGTTAATCTTGCTTCAACCTAAAAACCAAGCTACTTCACCACCCACACCTCATATAAAACATCAGACGAGTTGCTGAGCAAGATGCTTTGTCTCAGTTTATACGGTGGCAACTGCCCATCAATAGTTGCAACAGCATCCCTGACAGCCAACGCTACCCTCTCTGAAGATTCTCGATATAGACCAATACTTTTGTACGGCAAGAAACTCATGGCATCAGCGACTACTTGCATGCATAGGTCTGCATATTCTTGGGAGCGTGTATAAAAATACTCTCTTCTCAGTTGTTTGTCTCTGTGATCAAAAAGTTTTTCCAGCTCTTCTGTGGTAAACAAAGACAACACGCCAACCGCCAGCCTTGCTCGTAATTTTCGTCTACGCTCCAAGTTAAAGTCATCTGTAAACCAAGGGATTTTTGTTAATAAATTATGCAGCGCGTAAAAACATTCTTGGTCAACTTGTGTGCGATCACTTGCTTTACTACTATAGAAACCAAACGGGTTGTCTTTAGAAAACAGCACGTGAGTCAAAAGCAGTCTGACGAGATCATCGAGAACCCGAGATTCCTGGTCTGGGGAATTCTGGGCTTCCCTTATCTGACTGTATGATAAAAATCGCTTGAGTTCATGTGCCATCTCAAAACTCACTCTTGAGTCGATTCGCTGATAGATAGCACGGCTGCTCGCAACTGCGCATACAGTGTCGCACCAAAACCAGTGCGCTTGAATCCGACAAAAGCAGCAGCTGCAAAATCTGTGAAGATATCGTGTTTTTTGAAGCGAATAATGAACGGTACGTACCTTGGGTCTAGCATTATTTGACCTATTAAGACTTCTCTAAGTAGCCCGGCTGCTCTCAATTTTCGCACGGCCAACTTTGTCATTGGGTGGTCAGGTCCCTGACCAGAGGTTTCAGAAAACTTAGCCAAAAGCTGTTCGCGTGTGATAATAACTGGCGCAGCTACTTCCGGCTGCTTATCCTCACACAAAACTGCTAGTACTACAGCGCGAATTTGTTCGTAAATACCCGGTCCTATCTGTCTTAAGGTTCTATGCCCACACGCCTTCCCAAATGAGCCAAAGCTTTCGTTGGCAATGATGAGCGCAACAACTCGAGGAGAAAGCCACATCATGCCCTTGTCGTCACTTTCAACCATCTGGTGCCTAAATAGGACGTTAACTATCCCCCCAGTTCCCCTATACAATTCAATGAGTTTGAGCTGAAACGCTACAATAGAAATTGGTGCAGGCTCCGTAACAACTCCCTGTTCTGCTCGTAAATCTGGTTGTACTCGTTCAGTATCTGCCATTCTAAGCTTGATATTGTACCACTAAATACTACTTTGAGATTGCGTTCCGCCCTTCTATCCTCAATTTAACAGGTAAATATTTTTGGTTTTACAGAAGACTATCTCATTTGCTAAATGAGCAATTATGTACTAAAATTACCACTAGTATGAAAATTCAAACAATCGTTCGCCCAAATCAAAAAGGACAAATGGTGATTCCCAAAGAGGTACGAAAACAACTCGGCATCGATGCTGACAGCCAGCTGCACCTTACCGTCACTGGTTCATCGTTTGTGATCACTCCCCTCACCGACCAGAACTTTCCCCATATCCTGAGCAAAAAAACCTATGCCGAAGTCCTGGCGCAAACCAAGGGTGCTTGGGCAAACGATGACTGGTCGAGAACAGAACAAACGAGAGAAAAACTAGAACTTGCAGCTGCCAGGCAGCGAAAAAAAACGTGGTAGTTCTCGATACCAGCATTATTATCGATCACTTACGGCTGCAGGAGCGACAACCCTCTTATCTGGAACAGCTGCTCAACAAGTTCTCACAAGAGGAGCTCGGGCTTTCGGTGATTTCTCTACAAGAACTATTTGAAGGGCAAAGCACTCGGGGCGCAAAAGGTCTTTCGAGACTCAAAGCCACCATTCAGCCGCTAACTGTTTTGGAGTACACCACAGAAACTGCCAAGCTGGCTGGCGAACTGGCGCGAGACCTGCCAACTCAAATCTCATTTGCAGATGCAGCCATAGCCGCCACAGCACTGCAGCAGGGATGTGAACTTGCGACACTCAATAACAAGCACTTTTTGCAAATTCCCAGACTCAAGCTCGTGAGCAGGTAGGTTTCTTCTGTCTGCTACAATCACCCTATGGAACCAAAGTACCTACCAGAGGAACACGAAGCGAAAATCTACGCGCTGTGGCAACAGCATGATAGTTTTAATCCCGATCACTATAAAACAAAAAAAGGCAGATCTCAGAAGCCATTTTGCATCATCATGCCGCCGCCCAATGCCAATGATCCGCTCCACATCGGTCATGCTATGTTTGTGGCAATCGAGGACACGCTGACACGTTTTCACCGGATGCTTGGTGATGATACACTCTGGTTACCGGGAACTGACCACGCTGGAATCGAAACCCAGTTTGTCTTCGAGAAAAAACTCCAAAAGCAGGACAAGTCACGCTTCCAATTTGACCGCACCACCCTCTACCAGATGATTTGGGAGTACGTGCAAGCAAACTCCGACACTGCCATCGACCAAATCAAAAAACTGGGGGCGAGCTGCGACTGGTCGCGATTCAAGTTTATGCTCGACAAAGATGTAGTCGAGCTCACCAAAAAAACATTCGAGCAAATGCATAAAGATGGATTGATATATAGAGATATTCGCTTGGTTAATTACTGTACCAAGTGTGGTACCAGCTACTCAGAGCTCGAAGTCCAAACAATAGAACAAACTACTAACCTGTACTACGTGCGCTATCCTCTAATTGACTCACCAAACAAATATATCATCGTGGCGACCACTCGACCAGAACCGATATTTGCCGACACCCATCTTGCTGTCCACCCCAAGGATGCGCCCCACAAATACTTGATTGGCAAGCAGGTGCTCAACCCATTAACCAGCGAGCCCATGACCATCATTGCTGATGAGTTTGTCGACCCAAAATTTGGTACGGGGATTGTTAAACTTACCCCTGCCCATGATGCCAACGATTTTGCTGTGGCCCAAAAACACCATCTGCCAATGCATATCGCCATTACGCGTGAGGGCAAGTTATCAGCTGCTGCAGGCAAATATGCCGGACTAAAAGTGGCTGATGCCCGCGAACAAATCGTGGTTGACCTTACAGAACAAGAATTAGTGGAAAAGATTGATACAGCATACAAAAATACCATAAAAACCTGTTATAAATGTGGACGAACTATAGAACCACTCCCCTTGCCCCAGTTTTTTGTCGCAGTCAATAAACCAGGAAAAAGCTTGACCAAGGCGGCACTCAAATCTCTTGCAAGTAAAGAAACCAAAATTTATGGTGCTGGTCGAGAAAAAATTCTCAAGCACTGGCTCGAGAACCTCAATGACTGGAATATTAGTCGACAGATTGTCTGGGGCATTCGCATCCCCGTTTGGTACCAAGTAGATGGGTACGAGACTGAAATACGTGCGTCATTCTTAGATGCGGCTGGCGGATATGTGACGGGCACGCTCGAGAATCTGCTCAAAAGCCACTCATTGGCAAAGATCATCAAAGGTTTACAAACCGTCTCTGCAGACATACATGTCCCCTACTCGGTTGGTAACGCCCCACCCCGCAACAAACATACCTATTTGCCCGAGACCGACACATTCGACACCTGGTTCTCTTCCGCCCAGTGGCCGGTTACTACGCTCAAAACAACCAACAAAAGTGACTTTGCGCGCTTCTACCCCACCTCAGTCATGGAAACTGGATACGATATTCTTCCGTTTTGGGTCATGCGCATGCTGTTGCTCGCCATTTATTTGACTGGCAAGTCCCCCTTCAGCGAAGTCTATCTGCACGGACTCGTCCGCGACCAACACGGCAAAAAAATGAGCAAAAGCAAAGGCAATGTTGTCAATCCACTTGATATGGTAGCCAAGTATGGGGCGGACGCGGTACGAATGGCTTTGGTAATCCGCTCCACACCCGGCATAGACAAATCAGTTGGTGAGCGCGACTTTCTCGCCATGAGAAATTTGACTAATAAAATTTGGAACGCGACGCGGTATGTGGTACAACAAACCACGCTTGACTCCCCTGCTCTGCCTGGAGACAAAGCCGTGTGTAAAAAATTTGCCCAACTTGCGAAGCAAACAACGACACTCCTCATAAAACGAAAAATTGGCGTGGCAGCCGATACAATCTACAACCAGTTTTGGCATTGGTTTTGCGATGAGTGTATCGAGAGCCACAAGCAAAATAAGCTCTCAACCAGGTGCTTACGAGCAACGCTCCAAACACTCCTTCAGCTCCTGCATCCCTTCATGCCCTTTGTGACTGAGACCTGTTGGCAAGAACTGTCGGGTGAGTCGCTCTTGATCGAAAGCACTTGGCCCAGCTAATAACCCCACCCTCAAGACTGCTATACTGCAGTATGCCCTGGCCGAAAACTCTCTGGCTCCATGTGTGTCTTGTCTGGTCAATCGGGATGTTTGTCGCTCGCCTCGGCACAGCCGAGCTGGTCCAACACAAGCTGGCCCTCGTATCCACCATAGCGGTTTCGTTACTTGTAGCCATTGCATTTCTTCAGGTTACAAAAGCGGTGGAAATGACACTCGCCCCCCCTGTTCCGCTCGAGCTGGCCATCAGCACTGCTCCCGAAAGCGCCACCTACCGCCTCAGTCAAACAGAACTCGAAGAACAACTCACCTATTTTTTAGCCGTCCTTAAGCAACAGCCGACCCATCTTGGGCTGTTGCTCAATGTGGGGATGCTGTATGAAACACTCGGTAATACTCGAGAGGCACACTACTACTTCGAGTTAGCCGCAAAAAATAACCGCCCCACTCCCCGCTTAGTTTGGGGTCTTGAAAAATAAGCCCACTATTGCTTGGTTGGAACTTTGCTGGCTTCGTCGGCACCGTCGGCTGGAGCATCGGTTGCCGGCGTTGCAGTTGCATCCGTAGCAACCTCGGCTACGACCACTGGTTCTTCCACCTTCTCTTCTTTGAGTTCTTGCACAATGACGAGCGGTGCTGCTAGCTCCTCAGAAGACAGTTTGAGGACCACGGTAGTTCGATCGAATAGGAGCTCGGCCACACCCAGTGATTGACCAATTTCAGTCAAAGCAGAGATGTCGATGGTAATTTTTTCCGGAATGTCGGATGGTAATGCCTCAATTGGTAACTCGTCTCGTACCAACAAAATATTGGCATTTTTAATCTCACACTCACCCACTATCTCGAGTGGAATAGATGCTGCAATTTTTTCCGCCAAGTTGACGCGTTTAAAAGCGACGTGCAGTGGCTCTTTGGTGAGTGGGTTTTTTTGTATTTCTTCTAGTAAGACAGGAATTTCTTCATTTGTATCTAAAACGACATACAAAAGACCCGATTCGAGGTCTTCTTGTTGCTTTTGTACTAGTTTTTTAGGACATTTTACAGAAACTGAAGGTTTTGATAAACCGAAAATATTAGCTGGTATATCACCGTTTTTAAGCATTTTACCGATGGAATCAGCCTGAATATCTCGAGATGTGACGTGAAATTTGAACTTGTTTCCTGAGTCTGACATAGATCTTTCTAGCTGGGAGTCCCGCGCGCATTATAGCACCACTTTGTGACACCAAGTGTAGCTAGAAGAATTTAGCGCCATACATCCTATTTTTTTCTTCTTTGTCACTAAAATTGATGGTTGTATCAGTTATCTCCGCCTGAGGAGCAATCTTTTCTGGCTGCAATTCTGGCGGATAGGTGAGGGTGACGGCTAGGGGAGCGGCATTGGTACCCGGTTGCTTCTGATTGAAGAACAGGTAAGCGGAAGAACCGGTGGTTAAGGAGAGGGGAGTAGCGTACTTGAGCTGGGTGGTCAGCGTTGCCCCGACCGGCACCGTAATGGTGGCTCCCACCACCGTGCGATTGTGTTCGGTGGTGAGCGAGAGATCTTGCACAGAAATCGGCGCGCCGTTCACGAGCAATTGGTCAAACGTAGAATTTGTAGCCAGATAATACCGCACAAAGGCTCGATACGCCCCTTTTGGCCAAGAACCAGATTGGGCGGTGTTTTGATACTCGACAGTGCGCGTGTGTTGGGCAGCCGCAGCAGAAAGCGAGATAGTATGAGTAATGTTTCGATTCAAGTAGTAATTGGCTTTATTCACCCCGATATTGGCCTCGACTTGATACAGCGGTTCCACCACACACTGATCGGCAGCCAGTTGGGGCGGGCAGGGAGGATACAAAATACTCCCGCTCCAACCAAGCACTTGAAATGCCGATTGGCTTGACTCGTCAGTGAAGGCGAAAAGCAAGTGTTGTTGATCAGCTGCCAAGCGAGTGTTTTGCAAAAGGGTGGGAAATTTTTCTACCGGTGTGGCGAGGAGTTTTTGTAGCACCCGATCAAGCAGTACCGCCGAGTAATCCTTGGCGCCACTCTCTGGCACCAACACCGCTTCTGAGTGATACTCGAGTCGCTCAAACAAATTTTTATGCGTCACTACTTCGTTATATTCTGGCAGATCGATCGGGCCCAACGCCTCAATGATGCTCCCCAAACCCTGGGTATCAATCGCCAAAACTCCAGCCAACTGGACGTTGCGCGAACGATCAACAAACCACCGCAGGGTGGTGGCGGTCGTAGGAAAATCAGGATCCCAGTTGGCGTCTCGGGCATACCAATTTTTTTCACCCAGTAAGCGCTCGATATCTTGAGGTGGAGCAACCACACCCGTGATCCCTTGGTCGAGCTCAAAACTGCCAATCGTTTGTACGTCGATCACCGAGCCCTGGGCGAGGGTAATGAACGCCATGCTCTGGATAAAACCGCCGGTAGGTCGTAATTCTTGGCTATTTTGAAATACCAGGGCGTAGGTTTGTTTGTTGGCAACCCCACCAAGTAGCGGAAGCAAGGGAATAATTTGTTGACCCAACGCAACACCGCTCCGTAATTCGACGAGTTTATTTGATAAAGATGCTTGGAGTGCTTGGTCATTTTCCGAGTCGGTTAAAACGTTGGTGAGTTGTGATTCGAGCGTGGCCAGCAATTCATAGGCACTTTGCGACTGTGTGGTTGCATTTTGGGCAAGCAAGCCGATATCGCTGTCTGTTTGCCCAAACACGTGCTGTACGAGTGTTTGTTCTGTCTGACGAGCTTGCGGCAAAATTTCTCCATACGCGCGCAAGGCTTCGGCTAAGGAAATAATTTTCTCTGCCTTAGATATAATTGGTATATCAAGCAATGATCCATAACTATCAGCTTGGATGGTGAGGAGTGCATGCCAGCGTTGCTGCCAAGAGTTCTGGGGTGACTGTTCGAGCTCCTCCGTCAATAGACTTGGTAACACTGCCAAAACTGCCCGTTGGGTAAGTGAAACACTCAACCAGAAAAAGGTGGCCAAAAACAGTATTCCCAAAGTAATGCCGGTGGAAATCAGCCCAAGGAGAAACAGCACGGTATTTTTGGTTTTTTTCTTGATAATTTTTGTCGCCACTTGGTCAATTTTTTTAGTTCTGGTGGTTTTATGTTCATAAAATGAATTTGAAAAAAGCTTGGTTATATCAGTTAAAATATCAGTTGCAACCTGTGGGGTTTTGGGGGGGGTACTTGGCTGAGACACCACAACCGGAGTGAGTTGTTCTATGTGCTCTTCGGTCTGGACTGCAGGCAGCGCGAACAGCGGAAGCCATCGCTGAGGTGAGGGGAGATTTTTTACATACGCTGCCAGGTGCTTCGCTAACGACAGCTCTACTACCTCTGTGGACACATAAAACGGAATGGGTGTGGTTGTCTCGACGGCAGCGGAGGCAAGTGACCAAGTATGCTGGTGTAGCTGCTCATAGAGCGTTTTGGCGCGACTCACTAGGTCGACACAAGCGATCTCTGCTCCTTGAATCACCCGACTCATCCGGCTGGGATGAAACACAAAGTGTTGCGCGCGCTCGAGTGCGGGTCGGAGTGCGGTTGGAGTAATAAGCAGCTCTGGACACAGCAACTCTGCCTGGGGTGACTGAATAAAAACTTGAGTGAGTGGGGAGGATTTTTCTCCCTCCAGTATATCTCGTAAAAAAATGCACTGTGTCTGAGGAAACAACGTGTTGAGCTGCACAAGAAACGCCGCTTGTCGTCGAGAGGTTTCTTGCCACAATTTAAGTTGTGGCGCCGGAGTAAAACACGGCGTGATCAGGGGAATCAAAAACTGTAGTTGTGTAAGCGAACCGAGATGATGTGCTACTGCTTCCAGTGAGTTATCGCGGGTGGGATCAAACCAAAAAATGACTCTATAGGCAGCCTGACACAAGGTAAGTACCCGTTCATCACTCAGGCGGCTCTGCTCAAAACAACTCACCGTCACGCCTTGCGCGGTTAGAGCGGCAACAATTTGTTTGGTGCTCGCACTCGCGTCGGTAAAAAAAACTACTTCCGGCTGATCGCTGGTTGCTTGAGTGACAAGGGCGGGCATACACAGGAAGTATAGTCGTGGAGTTAGATTGAGTCGAGCGCGGCGTTGACGAGCGCGTCGGCGCGAGCGTTTTCTGCTCGAGGAACATGCTCAAAACGGCAGGGGGCTGGAATTGTGGTCAATTTCTGCCAGCACGATTGTGCCAATGTTTGTAGGTGTGGTTCTTTTATTTTCCAGCGACGAGCCAGTTGTTCTACCACCAATTTTGAGTCAAGCTTCCAAATAATTATTTGCACTGTTGGTGCAGTGGATAAAAATGTCATTAACCACTCCAAACCCGTGAGTACCGCAGTATACTCAGCCACATTATTGGTTGCTTGACCAATATATTTTCCTGTCTCAAAAATAATCTGCTCGTCATGATAACAAACTACCCCAATAGCAGCGGGACCAGGATTGCCGCGCGCACCACCGTCAGAAAAAAGGGTGAGGGTCATGTTTGTTTACGCTGAATGTGTAATCTGCGATCTCGTCCATCACCAGTTGAAACACTTTCAAGTTCGGCGGCTTCGGGCAGTTCGGCGAGTGTCGTGTGAATAATAAACCGCTCGTAAGCTGGTAGGTATGAATTAAACGTATATTCTGCTTCTCCCGAGAGCACGCGTTCGACAGCGGTTTTGGTTAGTTCTTGGAGACACTGTGTGCGTTGTTCACGATAATCATTCACATTAAACACAATCTTCTCATCGGCAGATGCTTGAAAAATAATCCGCACCATGCGCTGGATTGACTCAAGTGTTTCGCCGTGGAAACCAATAAATAAGCCGGAATCTTCCTCGGGCACCGTGAGGGTAACTGTTTTGGTTTTGTCTACTTGTTCTTCCGCATAACTAATTGTGTCGGTTGCGAGCCCACAGTGTTCACAGAGCTGGGTCAGAAAAGTTTGTATCGTCATATTGTTTCTCCTCGAATTTTTTGTAGTACTCCTACCACCTGTTGCCGCATACCACCAAAACCCGACACATAGTACTGCTGAATAATACTAAAAACTGTGGTCACCACCCAGTACAGTGAGAGACCGGAGGGGAACTGGAGGGCAATAAAGGCGGTAAAGAGGGGCATCATAAAAATCATTTGCTTTTGCATGGTTTGAGCAATATCTGCCATGCCTTCTGGCTCGGGTTGTTTTTTTGCCTTCTTTTTATCAGCAGCTTTCGCTTGCTCGCCCTTAAGAGGAGTCATCATGAGTGACAAAACCAATTGAGTTACACCAGCCAAAATGGGCAAAACATATAATTTGTCTGGGTGGCGTAAATCCAACCAAAAGAAGTTCGGGTTAATCGTCACGCCGTTGCTCACTTCTTGACCGAGAAATTTTAGTAAGAATTGGTACAGCACAATCAAAATAACTAGCTGTAAAATCTGAGGAATGCACCCGGCAATTGGATTTATCTTATTTTGTTGGTACAAAGCCAATTGAGCTTGTTGCATGGCTTTTTTATCGGTGCCGTGTTTGTTTTTCAGCTTATTAATTTCTGGCTGTAGATCGCGCATTTTTTGCATCGCTCGCTGAGAAGAAAGACCGAGCGGAAATAAAATTGAGCGTAGGAGAAGGGTAAAAATTATGATCGCCCAGCCCAGATTGCCGGTTATGGTGTAGAGCTCAACAATCCCAAAAGTAAAAATTTGCGTTATCCATTGCATAATTGTTATTTAAAAACAAGTAATGAACTGTTTACCTGCCTGAAAAAAGGCACACATGTTTTTGGTTTGTATTGCTTGTAGGGTTAACTCTCCACAGGTAGGCGTGTGTTTACAGGGTATGGCTGTACCAAAGACACTCATAAGTACGGCTTGGCGAAAAACTCGAGAAAATGAATAAAGCGCAAACAACATTACTTTCCTGGCGAGGAGTATAGCTTGTTACCTCTGTCTTGCAACTCCTGAAGTACAAGCTTTTTGTCTTGAGATAAAAAGCTATTGTGGACAATCAGCACATACTCAAACGGAGCGAGCGCGTGCTCTTTCAGCAGAATTTCACAAGAGGCGAGTGCTTGTCGGTTTAATCGATGACGATGACTCGCCAGCGGGGTGAATTTTTTTGGGGTCAGGCAGGCAATTTGTGGTTCAGCATGAGTTTGTTTGCGAATCAACAGGGTATATCCACTGCCAGATAGGCGTTCTGCTTGGGAAAAAAAGTTTTTTTCTTGTCTCAATCGCAAGCGATTACGTTTTTTGAGCATACAGAAATCAAGTAACCGCCAGACGAACCTTGCCCTTTGCCCGACGGTGCTTAATCACCGCCCGACCAGCTAAGGTACGCATGCGCGCTAAAAAGCCGTGTTTACGCACGCGCTTCTTTTGTTTTGGCTGCCAAGTTCTTTGTGACATGAGGGGGTATTATACCACCCGAAACGGCATAACCACGTAGAGGAATGCTGGTAGCTTAGGAGCGCGAAACAAGACTGGCTTGAGGGATTCGGTTAGATGTAGTTGTAATTCTTGAGTCGAGAGTTGTTTAAACATATCGAGTAAATAGAGGGCATTAAATGCAACTACTAGAGGCGGTCCTTGCACTTGGGCGGAGGTCAGACTGCCTTCGAATGCACCTTCTGTGGTGGTTGGGGTAGAAATATTGACTATCTCCGGACTAAAACTAAACTGCACAATGTGCGAAGAACCACTCGTCAGTACGTGAGCTCGACGAACTTGATCCAACAACTCATCGACCTCACAGGTAACCACGGTAGTACTTTCGCTGGGAATAATTTGTTCAAACGGCGGATACTCGCCCTCTACCAAGCGAGAAAAAATTAAGGTGTCACCAATGCGGGCTAATACTTGTTGCAACTCGGTAGAAACCACGAGCTCTACCTGAGAAATGTCGTCTGCTTGGGCTACGCGTATATACTCCATGAGCGTGCGGGCGGGGACAAGGAGGGTTTGCGTTTCATCTGTAGTCGCAGTAGTGCCAAACACTGCCAATCTAAAGCCGTCCGTACTAACTGCTCGAAATGAGGTTGGAGTGAGCTCTAACTGAACAGCGGTGAGAATTGGTCGAGTTATATCTTTTGAAACACAGGGCAAAATATACTGCTCTACGGCGAGTAAATCACTCGTAGCAAGCTTGATTTGTTCACCGATTACTTGGGGGAATTCTGGATATTCATCGAGAATGAGTGTTTGTAGAGTGACTTTTGTCGCGGTGGAAATCAAACTCAGCGTGCCAGCCTTTTCAAGTACAGTAATTTCCCCCTCTGGAAACGAGCCAACTGCAGCAATGAGAAGTTTGCCTGGCACAACCAACGCTCCTGACTCCATTACTTGTGCGGGTAGAGGCACACGAATACCCAAATATAAATCGGTTGCGGTTAATAAAACGGCGGATTGTTCTACGGAAATGTGTACGGCAGCCAAAACAGGCAACTGTGGTTTATTTGGTAATACTCGCTGGAGTTTTTGGAGGGCAGAAAAAAAAGCTTGTTTTGAAACAGAAAACTGCATGTGTGTATTGTACTGTATTTAGGTTAGTAATATCTTGTAGTTGCAGTAGTAGTAGATGAGAATGATTTTGGGGATACAGGTGTTTATTCTCTCAAGTAGTGTGTTGTGCATAACTAGGGTAAAAACCTAGGGAAAAACTAGTGGATTTATTGTGTAGTGCTGGTAATTATGGGGGAAAAACCTGGAGCGTTGTGCGGTAAAAATGAAAAATTATTACCAGTTGTTTGGAAGTATTCCCTGAGTTTTCACCAGTTTTTCTACACCGTAAGTGACTTACAAATGAAAGCAACCTCTCGCTGTAATTGCGCGTCGTGCAGTAATTTTGACTCAATTTTTTTTACCGCATGCAACACGCTCGTGTGATCGCGACTCGTGAACCACCGACCAATTTCTGTTAGTGGTAGAGAGAGTTCTCTTTTGAGTAAATACATCGCAATATGGCGCGCAGAGACGAGGTTTTTGACCCGACTTTTTCCTTTCAGGGCGATTTGTTTGACAGAAAAATGCGTTGCGACCGCCTTAATGATTTCACTGGGGGAGGTATTTTGTAGTCCACGCTTTTCCAACGGTTGAGCGCCTTTGAGTATTTGCTCAATGAGTTCTTGGTTTATCTCTCGTCCCTGCAGTTCTACCGCCGAGCGGATCAGCGTAATAATGCCCTCGATCCGGCGTGCCGAATCAACGGTTTCTGCGATGCGTTTGGCCAAATCTATAGACAGAGTGAGATTTTGTGCCTGGCTTTTTAGGAGGATAATCGCAGTCCGCAGCTCAAACGATGGTTCTTGGATATCAATCATTAGTCCAGCCTCAAACCTCGAGCGCAAGCGATCTTCGAGCAAGCGAATTTCTTGCGGCGGACGATCAGAAGTTAGGACGACCTGACGGTGCTGTTTGGTTAAGGCATTAAAGGTATGAAAAAATTCTTCCTGAACCGCATTTTTGCCCGCAATAAATTGAATGTCGTCTATAAACAGCACCTGTGCAGAGCGGTATCGATCTTTAAACGAGCTTGCACGCTTGGTTTGAATCGCTTGCACGATTTCGTTAGTAAACTCCTCTCCCGTACAGTAGATCATTTGTGATTGTGGGTTGGCTTGTAAAATATTGTGGGCGATAGCGTGCATCAAGTGAGTTTTTCCGACACCTACCCCACCATACAAAAAGAGGGGATTATATGAGCTGCCCGGCTGATTTGACACCGCTGTGGCGGCTGCATGAGCCATTTCATTGCTCGTTGAGACCGCGAAGGTTGCGAAGGTAAAATCAGATCGTAAGCCGATTTGTTTACTACGCAGCAACCTACGATCTATTGCAGCCGACTCGAGCGTAGTCGAAGAAAACAACTCCTCAACTCTGGGTGAGGGCGAAAATTCTGGTCGAGTGAGTAGGTGTGTGATGCCTTGTAACCTAGGTGACGTTTGTTGTGGTAGTGCACCTATAAAGTATGAAATCTCCACCTGTCGTCGTACTAGTTCCGAAAGCGACTGGGTGAGCTGGGTGTGAAAGTTTTTTTTGACGTTGGTGGAGTGAAATGCGGTAGGACTCGTAATGGTCGCTTGGGCGTGTAGCTCGTCGAGGTACTCTAGGCGGGTCAGCGGATTAGCAACAATCCAGGTGTTAAAGACCGCCGAACTGAGCTCTGTTTTGAGCTGTGCACAGCATTGCTGCCAAACACGCGAGGTTTCCTCTGGTGAAAGTATTTGAGGTTCCATAATGAGTGGGGCAGAGAGCCTAGTTATACACAGTCTTTTCCACACTTGGCAAGTGAGAAACTACAATGCGGGAGCGGGTGGGGCGTAGTCGTCAATGGTATGAGTTGGTGGTACTTGAGGTGAATAGGGCTGAGACACGTCTGCCGCAGATTCTAGTGCTCGCTGTTTGTTCTTTTGCAAAATTTCTTCTGGGTTGGTGGTGATAATACTGTGTTCTTCTGGACTCGCCACAACGCGCAACGCGACGTGGTTTTGGCCGGCGAAAAAGATGCCCTCACCCACATCGGCGGTGATCAGGAGTTGTCGCTCTCCTTGTGAAAGATAAAATGTTTCTGCCAAGACAGGAATAGAGGCAGTTGATTGTTTCATTAAAAACTGAATTGAAGCATTGGAAATGATCGCTTTGCCGTATTCGTTCGAGACAAAATCCTCAACATCTTGAGTAATGGTGGTAATCCCGAGATAGTACTTTCTGGCTCGCTTGACCATTGAGTAGATGAAAGAGGCAGAGTCCTTACTTTTCATAAAGTACCAAGCTTCGTCGATCACTAAAATCCGTTTTTTTAATTTTTTCTTCACCCGCGTCCAGATGAAGTCGAGAATAATGTACATAGCAATTGGTCGCAAACCTTCTTCCATTTCTTTGACCGAGAAGACGGTGAGTTGGTTGGTGATATTAAAGTTGGAGGGTTGGTCAAAAATTCCCCGGAAAGAACCAGTGATAAATTTTTCTAGGCGGGCGGAAATATTATCGGCATCTTCATTTTCCATACCAATCAACGCTTTGTAGACGTCTTCCATCAGGGGCGGCTCAAGCGTTTGGGTGGCTGGATCGGGGGTAATACCCTTGGCCTTATATGCAGCTACCAGCGCGCGATCAAGGAGGGCGTCTTGTTGGGGGGTCATTTCTCCCAACATGACCTTGAGTAAGCCGTGGAGAGAAATAATTTTTTGACCGAGCTCATTTTCGCCTTCTTCATACATATTTGAAAGGTCAAAGGGGTTAATTCTAGCCTGAGAACCAAAAGTAAAGTTGAGATACTCCCCACCAACCGCTTTGGACAAATCCTCATACTCATGCTCTGGATCGAGGACGATTATTTCTACCCCAAACATCAATTGTCGCAAAATTTCCAACTTCACAGTATAGGATTTGCCCGCGCCAGATTTGGCAAAAATAATCATATTGGCGTTTTCCATTTGGAAGCGATCAAAAATTACTAAGGAGTCGTTGTGTTCGTTGATCCCATACATAATGCCGCTTTCCATGGTCAGCTCCGAAGAAGTGAAGGGAAAGGTGGTGGCGAGCGAAGTGGTGTCCATATTACGAGTCACCAAGAGTTTGTCTACACCCATGGGTAAGGTGGTTTTAAATCCCTCATCCATTTGCAGCGTGGCGTTTTTTGAGACAATCAGCAGCGAACCAAGTGATGACTGAATGCTTTTGGTCACCCGATTGAGTTCGTCGAGCGACTGGGCGGTCACGGTCACATAGAGCCCAAACTGATAAAACCGCTCTGAACCCTTGGCCAGCTCTTCTCGAATAAACCGGGCATCCTCAAGCTTGACCTCGGTGTTAATGTTGCTAATTTTGCCCGCCCGCAAATCAGATTGAATTTCGGCTTCCATTTCGGTGATCTTGCGCTTGAGGTTGTCGAGCACCTCGCCTGAATCAACCGGAAAAATAAACATCGACACATGCATCTGGTGAGGAAAGTTAATCAGCGGACCAAGCCAGTTGGCCGGCACGCTCCTGGGGTAGCCAGCCACAAACAGCGTGCGGGTATAGGTGGAGTTAATTTTTTGGTAGGTAAAATCAACCTCGATCGCTTCTGGAGCAATAATGTCCTGGATTGTGACCAGACCACGAGAAAACTCTTGAATTTTTTCTAAAGTTCTCGCGTTAACATCACCCTCAGTCGGAGCGGCGTTTGGCTTGGGCTTTTTCGCAAATGGTAGCAGAGAACTCAGGCTGGGCATGGGCCTTTCTAGCTAAATTTCGGGCAGCTGAGCCGGAGCAGCAGCAGCTGGTGGCGTTGCCAAAATATCTGGTGCAGGCATCCCTCCTGGTGGGATCGGGGTAATGGGCGCTTGTCCCATAGCTTGCACGGTAGCGTTGAGGTCGGCTTGAGTTGCGCTTTCGTCTGGCGTGGCAGCCACAGCGGGTATGGGAGTCACGGGTGGTTGTGGCGAAACGACTAGTGGCTCTGGTGGCATGCTCGGTGTGGGTGGGAGTGGTGACACCGGTTGCGCCACGGGTTCTGGCATGGCGGCAGGGGTTGGGTTGATAGGTGTTGGAGTGTCCATATGTTCTCCTTGGATACGTGCGCGCACGAGTGGCGCACTATAACTACTACTTTCTGCGATATGCTGCCCTTCGGCAGCTTCAGGATTGTACTTGATGTAAAACAGCTGAATAATCTCTTGAGTAGTCAGTTGGCGAGAAAATAAGCCGATGCGAGCAAACTGAGCCGATAGATGATCTCGCTTTGGTTCAAGTAGATTTACCGCTTTTTCAATAATAACAGATCGCTCCATGGTTTCGATCCCCGGAGATTTTTTGCCCGGCAGCACGCTGGAGGGCAGCAGCATACCCAGCTCAAGTGGAGTAGCAGGAATAACCACATAAAACTTTTTATCGAGTACGTTGCGATCGTGGATGAGGTTGCCGACAAACTCCCGATATTGGCGGATGCGATCCTGCATGACAGGTGAGGCGGTTTCTGTTTCTTGCTGCTCGAGCAACTTGAGGTAGGTTGTCACATCTTTGGTGCGTGAGTTGATCACAATTTGAATCGGGTAGTTGAGTGAGTTGAGCAAGCCAGCGTAGGCATACATGATGGCGTCTTGCTCTGTTTCGGCTAACAAGCCAAAATTCATGGCGTCGACCACCATAATGAGAGAGGTAGTGCCGTCTTTCATCAACAACAAGTCGTTAGTAATATCGTAAATGTCGAGAAATGACTGAGTGGTGGTGATTGTGTCAGGCATGAGTTTTTACGTACTGCGTTCCATCGTAGCTTGTTTCAAGCAGCGCAGCAAGTTACGATGTGCTACGAATCTCGATCGGATCGACCGGTGTACCCGTTAAAATAATACTTTGACTCGGAAACTGCAGCTCGTCTTTTTCTGCTTCGACCACGTACTCGCCGTTGGCGAGTGGGGTGGTGATAAAAAACTGTCCCAAAGCATTACTCTTGACTGCTCGCTCAATCGAACCGCTCGACTTACGTATCTCAACAATCGCATCGGGAATCAGCTCGTTGTGGGCTGAGAGCACCATACCAACCAGCTTGTTCGGAATACTGGGTTTGTCGGGAAATGGCAAGCTAGTATTGTAAACCGCTTGGCTGGTAGCGGCAGCCCCAACCAGGCGGTCTGTTTGGTCTGCGATGAAGACTTGCTCCTCTGGCGCGATGACTGGAAGACCTTCAAGGACAGCCTCATTTGCTTGCGATCCTGCAATAGAGATTGTCTGAGTCTCGGGGATAGCAATGTTTTGGGCTACTTGTTCAGTCGAAAGATACTCAGTTTTTCGATCTAAACCACTGTTTGTTTGGGTGAGGGTTGCAACTGTGGCGGCGGCTTGTGAGACAGCGGGCGACTCGCCTCCTTGAGAAAAAATAGTAAAAACTTGGTCAAAACTGGGTGTTTGGCGCAGTCCTCGCACCCGAGTGGTAAGTATGGGTTTCTGGGTCACGCGCGCTGGTTGGGTGAGTTTGTTCTCGGAGCGCACCTTGGTTGTTCCAAAGAGCGCGGTAATGACTTGTATCTGCTGTTGTTCTGCCATAAGCAGCTCGTCGCTGGGCAGCTCATACCGAGTGGAGGTGAGATACTCCTTGATTCGTTGGCGACGAATGGGGGTGAGGTCAACTTCTGCTTCGGTCGATTCGACGATCTTACCTGGGGTAAACAAAAATGCCTCAGGGATTTTTTCTTTTCTTTTCCAGTAGTATTGGGTTGGTCGGTACAAGACTTTAAAAAATGTAATGATCCAGTGGTCAATCGGTCGTTCGGCAATAGGAACAAAGGCCGCCAATGCTCCCAACCCAAAGGCAATAAACATCAGTGGCCACTTAACTATCGGAAACAGGTTGGTACTATAAATCACAAAGGCAATGATCGCTCCCAAAGCAAGCTCCCCAAACTGCTTGAGCGTCATACTGCCGACAATGTGAAAGCGATAACCAGTGATGTCTTGGGGGATCGGGTGTTCGCGCATTACCCCATTGTAGTATGTTGCGCGGTGATTTTCATGCCTGGATCAAGGTAACGACAATTATTTAACCGCGATAGCGGGGGTAATTACTTCTGCATCGAGGGAATCGCCGGCGCGCGTTGTAAGTGTTCCGACAAACCGATAGCTTGGGATCGCCGCTTTGGTTTCTGGATTGATGCGATACTCTAAAAATACTTCTGAAAATGTGGCGCGATCAACTTCGCTCAGACGAGGGGTGATGACTACGTCTTCCGGGTAGGCAAAAATAATACTCCCGACTCCCGACTCAATCTGCTTGAGAGCCTGTGGAACGCTGAGGCTCGCATACTCTTGTCCGAGCGTGACTGAAAGCAGCGGTGGAACGACCACTAATTTCTCTAAACCCGCGCTACTGACCCAAACCTCAATGGCTGGTCGGTAGCGAAAAAATGAGTAAATAGGCAGATCGCCTGCAGTTGGCATAAAGATGAGGCGGACAATCTCCGCCTGGTCACTCGTCGCTGCAGCCAGTTCTGGCCCAGCCGAAAAATACTCAGTCTGTTCGGGAAGAACAAAGACAGAAATTTGCGGATAAAGCGAGCGGAGAGTGTTTTGAGCTAGTGAAATAGCTGCTTCGTCGGTGAGACGATTTTGCTCCGTTGGAATCTGGTTGCGAGAGAGGGAAATGAAGTGCTCCGACACGTTTTTGCTCAGCGAGTACTCTGGTCCTGCCCAGACCGGCACGCTAGGGTTGAGCTGCAGTAGCTGGTATCGCTCAATGAGTGGCCGCATGAGTTCTTCTAGGTCGTCGCCACCGGCTGCAAGCGTGCCGACCGCTAGTTTTTCGGGTACTTGTAGTTCGCGACCAACAAAGTTGGTGCGAGAAAACTTTGTCACCGTCTGGTCAAAGTTGCGAGCAAATTGCTCTTTGACTGTTGGTTTGGGCGTAAGTAGTTGTAACAGCCAGGAAGCCAGGATGGCAAAGAAGGCAATAATACTCAGTTGCTGATACCAGTGTAATTTTTGTAGCCAGGGAGGGAGTAAGTTTCGCATAGTTAATTAAAGCACGTTGTGACTAGATCGCCAACGTTCGTCGAGTCGGAACCAATCAGCAGCTCGAGAAAAGAGCCAGGGGGACCTTTCACCTCGTAGTGGAGGTGTGGTCCAGTTGAAAATCCGGTATTTCCAACGTAGCCGATCAAGTCCCCGGGAAGAACACCCGTAGTATCTTTTGGTTTCTCGATCATATGACCAAAAAACAGGGTGCTTCCGCTTGTTGTGGTGAGAATACCGTGTTCGCCATACCCACGCCCACGCGAACTACTGCGACCAATCAGCGAGCCAGCAAACGGCGCGTAGATGGGCGTACCAAGTGGCGCCATAATGTCGAAGGCCTCGAGGTATGGGTTATCATGCGAGAAGTTCCCACCGGGCAGTTGGGCGATGCTCCCGGTTGTTGGCCAACAACCAACCTTTGGGTTGCCGATCCGCACCGCTGCCGAAGCCCGGGCAGTTTCATTTTCTACGACGAGTACTCCCGCGCTATTATAGACGTCAAATTGCAGCTGGAGCGTGTTGACAATAAAGGCGTCAGTACCAGTGAGAGCGACTGCGTACTCGGTAGTTTGTGGACTATTTGTCTGTTCTGGCGAAAACCAATCAGACGTGATACTACTGACTGGCGGGGTCAGCTCTGTTTCTGCGAACGCGCGGAACGTGTCACTCGAAGTTTTGATCTTAATGCTGTACTGTTGTTTGGGGGTGAGTGAGATGGTATAGGTGATTTCTGCTGGCACAGCAGTGTTAGCCAGACTGGTCGCGCTGGCTTTTTTGGTCAGGGTGACATATTTTGATTGGTCGATTTTTGTGTCACCCTCCACCCCTTCCGACGGGACAGAGATCAAAAACGCTCCATAAATGATAAATAACACTTGGATCGACAGAAACAACCCAATGCCGATGCCAATCAGTGGCGCGCCTGTCGCCGCTATGGCGGCCGTGGTCGTACCCAAGAACCCAGTCAAAGACGAACTCGTTGCGGCTGTGCTCGCGCCGGTACTACTTATGTTGGCAGGGCTTTGCACCGCAACTGAGCTACTCGTTCCTGGTCCGCCCATGGCTGTACCTTGGCTGTTGCTTGCCAACTGCTGATGAGCGGCAGCTTGGTTGGCAGCAGTTTGATTGACTGTGCCGGTTCCAGCTGGCGAAGCACTGGCTTCAGCACCGCGCAATGCGCGCAACGATGTCTCGGCGTGCAGAGGGGAAACTCCCCCCGCACTTTCACCCGCGCCAAAGTAGGAACCAATTGAGGGGGGTGCGTGCGGTGTCCAGCCAAACAGGTTGGTCCATTGGGCGGGGATGATGCTCGCGCCGACGTTGGCACCAGTGACACCACCCAGCACAGCGCCAAGCGGGCCCAAGCCTGCTCCAAGGAAGGCACCAATGGCAGCTCCAGCCATACCGCCAATGGTTGTTAAGGCATACAGTGTTTTCGCGACTACGAGCGTGCCCCCGCCGACTGCAATGTTTCGCAAAGTTTTATTCTGCAGTACGGTCAAGGCAATCGCTGGTAGCGCACCCACACCGGTTGCAGCCATACCGAGCTTGGTGGCAGCACCGGTGATAAGTTTTTTGCCAATTTCACTCTTTAATTTGTCACCAAGTTTGTGACGCAGTGCTCCTCCTACGCTCGATCGAAGTGGTGATCGACCTCCCCCTTGGTTCCAATCTTGAACAAATTCAGTAGGCGGCAATCCATTCGGAGGAAAGCCAGAAAATGCTGCGTCACCTGCAACCTCTGCAGCATTTGCCATGGCCTGGAGCACAACGGGCGAAACCTGTAATTGTGCTATTTGTTCTGTGAGTTGTTCTGCGAGCGCAACCGCAGATGCCTGTTTAAAATGTGCGGCGAGTATCTCCGCTTGTCCTTCCTTGAGTTCTGCAATTACCCCCAACAAAGCCACGAGGCGCGCCCGCTCGATTTGTTCTTCTCTTTTTGCCACTTTTTGCTGGTATGCGGCGAAACCCTCATCTGATTTGTGTGCGAATGGGGAGTCTTGGAGTTGTATCTCAAGAATAACCTGTTGGATTTTTTCAATGGACCAAGTCTCAAAACCTACAGGCGGGTTCCCCCCCAGTGGCGTGCCGCCCGTTTTTTGACAAAATAGATCTTGTTCTTCTGGAGTGAGACCGTTCCAAATTTTTTTTCGATCTGCTTCTGGCTCTGGTGTTGCCACCATGGCAACCACCACTATTTCTGATCCGCCGAGCGCAGCGGTTGTTCCACGAATTGATGAAACAGTTGTCAACTGCTCGTCAGCTGCTTCCGGTGTGGCACCTGCCTCAGGGGAAGCGAATCCTGCCACCGCAAAAAAATCCGGACTTACGAGTTGTAGTTCAGTCAGACGCACCGCCATTTGACTTTCTAGGGTGGTCAAAAAGCCTGGCAGTGTTGCACTTGTGAGCGTGCCAGCAGGCAGGCCAAAAATCAATGCCAAGCGTTCGGGAGAAATTCTTTTGACAAACTCTGGTGCGCCTGCGCCAAACTCAAGTAGCATCGCGTCAATCGTGGTGGTAATATTTTCGGCAACTACCGGCGTCGCCGCTCCACCAAGGGATCCCTGCAAATCTGCTACTAGCGCATCTTTGCCATTCGAAGAGCTAAATATACCTTTTCGGTAATTTGCTGCAAACAGGGCTGCTTCAGCCGGGTTGTGCTCATCGAGGTGTCTGCCGACTTGGATGAGGAAGCTCGTAATCTCGGGTCGAGCAGCGCGCAAGTTCTGCAAAAATCGCTCATACAAGGCTCGCGCATAGCTCGGATCTTGCTGTACAAACCGCAGTTGTGATGCGGTCAGACCAAGCACTTGTTGCCGAGCAAACTCTGCCAGCTCCAGGCGAATATTTTGTGCCGACAGATCAAGATCTGGTGGCAGTTGCTGCAAGAAAATGCGCGTTTTTTTGAAAATCTCGTACTCGGCGTGTACGGTCAAATAATTGGTTGCCGCCTCTTGTAGTTTGCTTTCTGATTCCGCTATGGCTTGCTCAGCAGGCGAGGAAGTTGCAGGAGCAGACACAGCGGGGGAGGCCTGAGGAATTTCGGCGATCGCCTCTGCCTGTTGCGCGCGGTGAGCGATTTTTGCCACCTCTTGTGAGGTAATAACTTCAGCAAGCAGCGGACTGGCTGCGATAGCTTCGGTAAGTTTTATAACAAATTCTTCTGCCTGGTTTGGGTGTTCGTTGGCAATTTCTTCTCCAACTTCTATATAAAAGTTTTCCAGGCGTTCGCGGAGTAACGAGTTTGTTTCAAGACTAATCAAAAACTGTTGCAGGGCAGCAAATTGTGCGGCACTCTGGTTAGCTAAACTCGCTTGCCGATTCTGACGAAACTCTGGATGATCCATCAAAAACTGCCAAAGCTCTGGGAGTAAGACCGCTTGAATGTCCGCCCAAGCTTGGTCAGAGCTAGAACTTGCAAAATCTCCCAATACGTTTCTATACAACTCCTGCGAAAGTTGACCCAACATGGCATCCCGTTGCAGCTGGAGCGCTCGAACGTCAATATCAAGTTCGTGCTTTTCATCTACTGATACTTTTGCCTCATCACCTTGCTCTACACCGGCATCCGCGTCTATCTGTCCAGAGCTGGATGAGTAGGCGGCTACCGCTGCTGCGACTGCTTCAGCATTAACAACAGCCGTTGACACATCTTTGGTTGTCGCTGCAGGAGCGGCGGGCTCTTCAAATGAGCTTTCTGTGATGGCTTGCCGAATAGGTGCAAACACCTCTTTTTGTAGTTTGGCAACCTGCTCTGGCGGAAAAATCCCAGAAATGTATCCGTCGCTCTCGTTTCCTAGTTCTTTGAGCCAGTACTGATGGTCCGACGTGTCAAAGATTCGCAAGTGTTCGCTGTGATCCCAGCTTCGGAGCGTTCTGCCAATACCCACAACAAGACTAGTGAGGTCAGCTATATTCATGAGCCTGGCACGCTCCTGCTCAGGCACCTCTGAGTACAACCGCTTGTCGGTGGTAAGCTCTACTGTGCCAAGTCGCTCAATCTTCACGATGACTTTTTGCCCATCCATGAGTTGATATCGCGAATCAATCAGCGTCGTGAGGTACTCAAACAGCGCGATAAGTTGTGGTCGTTCAGCTGGGGTATAGACGCCCAGTCGTTTAACTTCGTCGAGCGGGATTAAGTGGGCAACGGAGAAAACTGGGGTGGGCTGCTGCTTCGTCGGTGGGGCAGCATCACCGGAGAATACATTGCGTGCTTGCTGAAATAATTCAGGATCTCGTGTATTTGTGTTAGTTGTTTGCTGTGGATCCGCGGCAGTATTTGCCATACCTTGTGATTATACGTGGTTTGTAGCAATGGCGGGAAATGCGAAATATACAACCAACTGCTGTTTCGCCCTGTGAGATGCTGAGGGCAATAAAGACGCCAACAAGATCTCTGACCCCAATCTCTTCAAATAGAATGTTGTTGAGGATATGCGAAAGTTGACTCACTAACTTCCTACACTTCTTGAAAGAAAACTGTAATATACTGATTCTATGGCATGGATAAACGCTGACAGACAAAAAGAAATCTGTAGTATTGTCGAAGATATTAGAATCAAAACCAGTTTTTCTTATCCCGAACAAAATATTGTAGATTTAGCAAGAGAGCTAGGTGTTTCTGTTTACGAGGTGGATTTTTCTACAAATCCAGAGGTAAATGCAATGCTTGTATATAATGATGAAAAAAACGCCAATAAACCAACGATTTATATTAAAAAAGCACTTCCTGATACAAGAAAAAGATTTACTCTCGCACATGAATTAGGTCATTACGTGCTACATAAAAAAGAAGGTGTTAAGTTCAGGCTAGATGGGTTTGACTACTCAAATGATTCTCAGTATGCCAAAGAAGAAACAGAAGCAAACTTTTTTGCAGCTACTATTTTAGTTCCTCAAGAAGAATTAAAAAGATTAAAAACATTTTTCGATAATAACCTTGATGTGATTGCCGATTATTTCGGTGTATCTAAGGAAGTTATTGAGAATAGGACTAAATGGCTCAAGATGAATCCACTAGTCTAGAAAAGCAACAAAAGCTTGCAAAAAAAATTCATAAAATCATCTCACAAGATGACGAGCTGCTACCCACAGAGCTAAGTCATTCTGAAAAAATTGAAGAATATAATTCTAAAATTAGTGAGCTACTTGAAGAAAGAAAAGAACAAAGAAAAGATTTATTACTTTTCGTAAAAAGTTTAACCAGTAAGTCATTTTGGTTGTTGGCGGTGATTGTCGTATTTCAAGGATTAGTTAGACTATGGACGCCTGAATATGAAGTTGTTAACAATACAGTTTTCAATATACTTGCCATATCAGTATTTGGGCAGGTAATTGGTGTTATTTTTGCAATCGTCAAATCTTTGTGGAATGATTCTGAATATTTGAAGAAAATCTAGGAGATTTCAACCAATGCAGCTTGATAGGAGGCAAGTACTCACAAAGAAGAACTCGTCTGGGAATATTGAACTAGAGCCAGTGCCAGATTTTTTAGATTTGGCTGGATCTGTTGTGAGCACGACAACATTGTCTGACGAAGAGATTGTTAAACGAGCAGTGCTCGCAGAGTATAAAAAAACAAAACAGCGACTTTCTAACACACCAATACTGGTAAGGTGTGCACGACATGCATGTCGACACTAACGCGCTTATTAGTCTTTTGACCGATAGAAATAAGGGCGGGCAGAACACCTTCGATAAAGATTTTAAAAAACTCGCTTAGCGATTGTTTTTTCCAATTTTTAACATCGCAAACAACAACACGATGGTTGCCACAATCTGCACGGGTGACAAGAACGATTTGTACACCACCGCATCGATGGCGACGGCAAGCAGGGGAAAGGTCAGTTCAAGAATTGTGGCAACTTTGGCCTGCACCCGTTTGAGTCCCTGGTAGTAGATGTAGAGCGCCACCATGCCGGTCGTCACGGCGATCAAGAGCAGCGTGCCTAGTTGGCTCGTCGTAACGCTCGGCAAGCTCGCGCTTTGGTCAAACAAAAGCAACGCCCCGCCCGCGAATAATGAGGTCAAAAAAAACCGCAAGCTGGTGCTCATAAGGCTCGACTGTTTGTTGAGTAGTGACTTCGACAATGTCGTGCCCGAACCCCAAGCAGCGGCAGCGCCAAACGCCAAGAGTGCAGCCAGAGCCGTGCTTGCGCCTGTGTTGAGGTTGACTGCTCCACTCGGGAAAGTGATGAAGTAGGCGGCACCAAGCGCAACTGCGGTCCAGAGCACAAATGACTTTGGAAGCGATTCCTTGAGAAAAACGTGCGCAGTCGAAATGGCAAAAAGGGGTTGCAGTTTTTGTAGGAGAAACACGACGCTGAGCGAAATAAAATTGATCTTGACAAGTGCGGCGGTAAACCAGAGTGTACCGAGCAGACCACTCAAGAGCGCCACAGCAGCAGCTTGTATGAGGGCGGGTCGGGTAATAGTTTCCTGCTTTACTTGTCTTAAAAACAGGGGAATTAAAATGAGGCTACCAATCAGGTGTTCGAGAAAAACAATGGTGATGGGTGGCAGCGAGTAGAGACTCCGGCGCAACAGACCATCAAGTGCCCACAGCGTGGCGGCGGTGATGATGAGTAATGAGCCGAGTGGCAAAATTTTGTTTTTTGTCAGAATTGGTAGTTTAGCGCGAAATGCCGCTCGCTCATAGCGGTGATTACTTTTGTAGTATCTGTTCAAGCAGCATAATTTTGTGCTGTTGATAGATTTTGTCGAATGAAAAGATGTAGTCAATTTTTAGTTCTGCTGCAGCCACCATATTCATGCAGTCTGTTAATGAAACGCGCTTGCTAACTATCTCTGCAAACAAACTTACTGCCTTCGCATGTCTTTTTTTGTTTGGATAGCTGATCTGAACACCTTCGGTATCAAGAAATTGCAGAAAATCCAAGCTTTGTTGTTTTGATAAGAAATATGACAATTTAGTCACTACTTCATCTACAACATCCCAAGTAGTCCAGTATCTCACCTGGTAATCTTGGATGTGTTCAAGCAGAGTCACCGCCCGTTTGTGCAGTGCGTCGTTGCTACTTTCTATGGCAATAAATGCGTCAGCGTCTACAAGTATCGTCATACCTCGTATAGATATTCATCATTGGTGCTCAAATCAGTTGGAGCGCCGCCTTTTGCTTGGTTTGCTCGATGAAGAAGCTGGGTTGTGGTGTTACTTTTTTTCTGCAAAATATCTATATACGTATCAAGTGCTTTGCGAATGAGCGCACTTCCAGAAACCTGGAGGCTTTGGGTGTAGTACTCAAGTTGTAACTTTTGGTCGGGGGTAATAAGTACCTGTGTTCGTAACATGACTACATCATACACAATACATCACTTAATTGCAATAAATATCTTAGAAGTGAACTCAAACTTTGTTTCTTACTTGCCAAACATCCTCCACTAGCTGCTCCTTGAGCCCCTCAAGCGAAACAAAATCCAGTGGCGGGCGGATAAACTTGCCAATCTGGAACTCTACTGTTTGGTCATATACATCTGCCGCAAAATCAAGCACATGGATCTCGAGTACGTTGTGTGTTTCGCCTTTGACCAAGCGCGGACCAAAGTATAAGGCTCCCAAGTATTTTTTGCCCCCAATGCGCACCTTGGCGCTATAGACACCAGGTTTATTTTGCAAATGAGTAGGCCAGAGTGCGGCAGCAAGATTGAGACTTGGAAAATTGATGGTGCGACCTACTTGGTCGCCGTGGAGGACGGTGGCGCAGATCCAAGTGTTTGAGTGCTCAAATGTGGTGGTCGGGTCTGTATTGATCATGCGGGGTAATTATACCTCAGCCTGCGTATAATTTTCTTATTTGTACTAATATGTAGCTTGACAAACTACAAATTAGTAGTAATATGAATAAATATGTTGCAACTACAGCGAGCAATCAAAAAAGCTATCGACACTTATCTCAAAAGCGACGACACAAAAATACTGTTTGTATGGGGACCACGGCGTTCTGGAAAGACGACGCTGATTGATGCACTGGTCAAAGAATTGGGGGCAACAAAATATAATTTTGATTTGCTGTCCGATCGCGAAAAATTTGCTCCTCGCAGAGAAATACTCGAGAGAATTGTAAAAGACAATACAGTGGTGCTGATTGATGAAGTTCAAAATTATCCCGAAGCAACCGTCATGCTTAAGTTGCTGCATGATGAGTTTAAAGTAAAAGTAATTGCCACCGGTAGCTCCGAGCTGAGACAAAAATCTTCTCAAGAATTTGACACCTTGGTGGGTAGATTCAACGAGATCTATTGTCTCCCACTTTCTATTTCTGAGATCGTTGGTAACGAAAAACCAAAAGCCTCACAGCAAGTGGAGTTCGAGAGGCGACTGGCACAAACAGCACAGATTTGGGGATCGTATCCTGAAGTGTACACGCAAGGAACCTTACCAGAAAAAAACAGAATTGATCTGCTGCAGCGCATGCTGGATACCTATGTACTCAAAGATGTGATCGATATTTATGAGTTAAAAAATGAGAAACTCGCAAAAGATATTTTAACTAAAATCGCTTTACAACTTGGTTCTGAGGTTTCTATTCGTGAAATCGCCAACTCTCTTGGAGCATATCCCTCAACTGTGTCAAATTATATTGAGATTTTTATCAAGAACTATATCTTGATTCCTCTGCCATCATTTAAGACAAATGTGAGAAAAGCAGTATCAGAAAACCGTAAACTCTATTTTTACGATTTAGGTATTCGTAACATCCTAATACAGGACTTCCGAGATTTGGAACTACGCCAGGACAAAGGAGGAGTGTTTGAGAACTTTATTATTTTGGAGCTTGAGAAGATGCGTCGGCTTACCAATGCCAAAGTCAACCTTTATTTTTATAGGGAATATGGAGGGAAGGAAGTTGATCTCATCCTTGAGGATTATAAAAAGAACTATATCACGGTTGAAATTAAAGCAAAAAAAGGTAAAGCCCACGAAATATTTCCGCTTAAAAATTCTGCAGAGCTGATTACTACGGAGAATTATTTTGAGAAGGTAACTTCAATTTTGGAGGGGAAATAGGGAGGGTCAACTCCCTGCTATACTATGTAGACATAATACACATATAAGCTCATGCTGCCGACCATACCAACAACTACCTCCGGCCAACCGATTGTTTGGGACTACAATCTCAGCGGTGGTGATTTGCGCTCGACTCATCCTGAAGTTTTTGACCAATCTTGGACATTGAGTCGCTTACTTCAACATCATTCATTTTATGAGGTGATTAACGCCGTGCCATTTGCAGTATTACAACACTACTGGCCAACGATCAAACCAACAGTAATGAGTAAGTCATTGCGGGAAGCTTATGAATATTACATCAACAAAGTTGTATCAGCTACAAGATAATGCTTGCAATGCAGTTTCTCGAGCGCAGACGCAATTTTATCTGACTGGAGGAACTGCGCTGGCTCGTTGTTATTTCCATCATCGACTGTCGGTTGATCTTGACTTCTTTCTAAATGGTGCGACAAATTTTTCTGCGCAAATAGAAAGTTCTCTATCAAGTCTGCGGACGCATGGATCGGTCGATGTCCGTGTTAGAACTACAGATTTTGTTTCACTCATCTTTGACAGTGAGTTGAAAATTGATTTTGTGAACGACACAGCTCACTATTGGGGTACTACGAACAAACTTCCTCTTTTTCCCAGAGTCGATAATCCGAAAAATATCTTAGCTAATAAAATTACTGCTCTTCTAGCTCGGGAAGAACCAAAAGACGTTGTCGATATTGTTGTCATTGCCGCGTCTTTGAGCATTGATTGGCCAGAGGTATACACGCATGCCAATTCCAAAGCCGTTGGTATTACCCCTCCGCTTGTTTGTCAAAAGCTTGAAGCAATGCCAATATCGCTGCTTGAGACAATTGTGTGGGAAGAAGATTGGGCTGATTTTGTAAACAATTTTGCGCTAAAACGAGAGACCTGCATAGGCCAGATGTTACGTCTGGTGAGTAGCTAACTCTTTGACTAGCTCCACATCCTCCGCCAATTGCACTTTATCAACCGCTACTTCTGGCGCACCTATGATCAAAATGAGACTGACTACATCTAGGAAGAAGACGAGCTCCCACTTGCTGTTGAAATCAGGTCAACTAACGAGCATTCACACCATACTTTCTAATCTCCACAGCCAGCGAATCCCAAGGATTGGCTAGATCATCTGGATGATAGGGGTGTGGCTCAATATCAATGGTGTCGTCAGTACTCAACTTCATGAGAGCAACACGCTCTGTATAACGGTCGTGGCCAAATGATTTTGACACCACACATAGGTCTATATCGCTATCTTGTGTCGCAGTGCCTTTTGCTTGCGACCCAAATACTATCAGCGAATCAAACTGCACATGTGCTTTTTTGAGTAATTGCTCGTATTTTTTTACTGCTAAGATGACTTGTTTATTCATATATCCTCTGTATGTTTTTGTAGCAGCCACTGATAGATTTCTTCGCAGACAGCGACCCAAGTAACAGCAAAATCTCTTGTAGCTTTTTTGTAAAAAGAGAATTTATAATCGTCATATCTTGCTTCCAAATTGAAGCCTGTGATTTCTCTCAAGTGCTCTTCGTAGTTTTCTGGTAGTTCTAGCTTGGCTTGTTTTGCTAATTTGAGCAGATTATGCGAAGCAATGGGTGCTTCTCCAATTTGAGAAATTATAGCTTTAAGGGATTTCTCAATAACCAGATGCCAAAAAAACAACGCCCAGTCATAATGTTTGGAAGCAAAATTGCTTTTTGCAACATCGTGATTGCGTGCTGCTGAGACGAGCCAAAATTGCACGGCAGCTTCTTGAGTCATGTGTAAATTATACACGGATTGTCACTCCAATCCGAATTTGATTGCTTTTGCATTTTGACCCGCTCCACATCTTCCGCCAACTGCTCTTTGAGCGCCTCTAGTGAATCAAAATCCAATGGTGGGTGGATAAACTCACCTATCTGAAACCTCGTCATTTTTGGATATTGAGCTGGTTGCTCCAACATCAGTCATCATGAAACCTGTATAATAAACGTATGCAAACCCTCATTCATGATCTGCAACAAGATGAGCTTACAAGTATTTATAAAAAACAAGGCGTAAATTATCTTGGTTTGTTTGGCTCGTTTGCTCGCGGAGATGAAACTCCGGAAAGCGATATAGATTTACTCATAGATTTTGATGAAACTAAAACCCTATTTGATTTGGCTCGGCTAAAGATTTCTTTGCAAGAGAATCTGGGAAGAAAAGTAGACTTATCTCTTCGTGGAAGTCTAAAGAAGTCAATCGAGCCATATATTTTGCAGGATCTGACTACCATTTATGAACAGAACTGATTTTGTTTACCTAGCGGATATGTTGGGCATGATTGACAAAATTGAGCAGTTTGTATCAGGAGTGGATTTTGAGAGTTTTGCTGAGGATGAGCGTACACAATTTGCAGTTTTTCACGCGCTCGAAGTCATTGGAGAGGCTGCAAATAAACTATCGAAAGAATTTGCTGAGAAAAACCCATCAGTTTCAGTTAGAGAAGCTGTTGAACTACGCAATATACTCATCCATGGCTATGATCTTATTCGGTTGGAGGTGGTTTGGAAAACAATCGAAGAAAATTTACCAGAACTCAAGCAGCAGCTGCTTGTATCGCAATCACATCTTGGCTCAGTTGCACCTTAAGCGCAGTGAGTGAAGAAAAATTGTGTGGTGGGTGGATAAACTCACCTATCTGAAACTCTACTATCTGGTCATACACATCTGCAGTAAAATCAAGCACATAGATCTCAAGTACGTTGTGTGTTTCTCCCATCACCCAGTCGTGAACCAAAGTAAAGTGCACCGTGGTATGTCTGACCGGCAATCCGCACGAGCGACGCATATACCCCAGGATTTTCTTGCAGGTTATTTGGTCAAAGCGCAGAATCAAGGTTGAGGCTAGGGAAACCGATGGTTCGACCTGTTTGATCGCCACGCAAGACGGTGGCTTCGATCCACGGTTGTTGGTTTGTGTACTTTTCGTTGGCTTGTTTGGTCACAAAGTTGATTATACTGCCTGGATGGATTGCACAGCGCAGCTTCCCATACTCGGCTGGTCTGGGGTATAATTTGGGGTTATATGCCATTGCCGCCAGAGTTAACTCCACCAAACCTGGATATTGTTTCGGTACCTGAGCCAAATAGAATCCAAAAAGGGATTGACTTGTCGGCTGCATGGTCAGCTTTCGCACGAACGGTCATTGCTGCTGTACCACCAAATCCCGTTGATGCGCAACTAGCCTTGGATGTGCTTGATCAAGTTGTTGAGCAGATAGTGGATCTTGCTGGAGCTGGAGCTGCAATAGCAACGATGGATGATATTGAAGGAAGATTTAGGCGTGTTTCAGAACCTCGTAGAAAAAAACTTCAAGAAATTGTTGATAGCGCGGTGATCGCGCCACCTCCTCCAATTGCTCCTGCCCCTCCACCAGAGGGAGCGCCTCCTGCGCCAGGAGAAATTCCTGCTTTATTTCCAATTGTAGAAGAGCAAGAGATGCTGAGCGCAGTTTTTTTCCCGATCGTTCCGTTGCAAGATGAGCTTCACTCAAATATAAAAAAATTGCATGGGAAAATTTCAGGAAAGTTACTTACATATAGAGCAGATCCTCAAGCAGAAATCTTTAAGAATGCAGCGAAGCACATTAATCTGGCGTGGACATTTGTAGACAGGCAGCGCCCTGTGTCGTCTATGAGCCTAATACAGCTTATTGATGAAATGAGTGAAAAAAATCTCAACCCAGATGCTCATCTGGATCTCGAAAGCTCGAGTGCAGATGATAGACGTGTTTCGCTGTACAACGAATTTAACGCAAGAAAAGCAACTTGGGTTGGTGAAACTAGAGCTGAAAAATTAGCAAGAATCGAGTCTGTGGTGGGTTGGAAAACCACTCGAGCCGAAAGCGAGCTGCAGAATGAAGGAACAAAACCATCGTGTACAAGACCAGATCTTTTTAAAGTCATGGGTCGGCGCGCAATTGAGCGGAACGAACTATTAATCTATTCCACCTGTCATCCGGAGTATGGTTCAGCTGTTCGACACATGCTTAAGCATTTGATTTGGGTTATTGCTCAGCGACAGCACACAACTATGAACTACGAGAATTTAACATTGGTTGATGGCCGACCAAAAATGAAAGACTACACTGAGAAAGTTTTCATTCCTCAATTATTGGGAACTGGTGGCGCTCCTCCACTTACTTTTTCTGGAATGGACGCTGCTTTGCAGGCAGCTAGCGAGCATCATTTGGTTGGACAGATTTATGGAACTTTACCAAACGCGGAGAGAAAAAAGAAAGTGCAAGAAGTTGTGTCTTTAACTTTAAAGTTGTTTTATATGTTCAGCTTGATAGATGTTGCATTTGGAGAACTACAAGTTGAGACACAAACACGCGGACATGATCTTACAAAAGGCGGAGAGGAAATCACAGATAAAGATAGGGTATTGCTTTCAAGGCCGGACAGTGCGCTTGTGCATCGATCTCAAAGATATGACGTAGATAGCGACTGGAGTCTGTGGTGGAGTGTTTTAATGACTCACATTCCAGCCGAGTATGGCAGATCAAACTACAAAGATGGGAGACAGCGACCTGGTGATGATGTAATACACATGCGCAAGCATGCAGAATTGGAAGAAATTAAACATGAACTCATAGCTTCACTAGATGCTTACTTTGACGTGGATAAATTCACTGGAGCCAATGGAATACCACCGAGTAGTTTGTTCAACCCTCTTTTTCCAGACATGATGTCATATTTGGATTTGGCTATGGGGGAAAGACTGGTGATTGGCGACCAGGTTTATGGTAGGAGAGGCAATGATGTTGTACTTCTTGGTACTATTGGGCAAGTTGTTACAGCACCTACTTTTGATGGTGCTTTAAAAACAGAGCCTCTGCCCGCCGAATCAAACACAGAAAGCAGAGAACATTATATGGTTGCTGAGAAGGGTTGGGAAAAGTTTCTAGAACTTACACTTGGGGCGATGCCATCAGAAATAAAAGAACATGAGATCCTCGAACATGCAACTGGCTTTCAAACGGGCTTTGTAGATGAAATAATAAAAAACGCCGGTGGGCTAGCCAAGTTGTTTCCTGGCAATCATATGAGGCTGGCTTTGGCTCCGATTTTTACCCTATATCTTGGCAGAATCTTCATGCGCTATAAAGATACTGGTAGGGGGCGCCAAGCCACATTCGAACATGTAGTTCATAAGCTAAGAGCATCAGGCGCCGATAGTGAGGGTGGACTTGGTTCTTACAAAGCTCAACTAGAGACAGTTATTGAGAATATCTCTGATAATTCCCACGGCGTGCGCATGGGGAGAATGCTCGAATATAACGTCCTTAACAGGAGACAAAAGAGAGAGGTTTTTGCAAGAATCGCATTTAAAAAGAAGAAAAAATCCGTTCCGATAAGCATAACACCTGGCATAAGGCTTGTTATAAATGCAGTCCCAGATCCGGTTATAAAAGGACAGATGGAGGATTTTCTTAATGCTGTAGAGGGAAAGGCTGCCCTGCCAGATCCCAGTGTTACCAGAAAAGGCGACTTGATAAGAAAAAAGGACGACAAGTAACCCCAAGAGTTCTATGCGTTTGCACTTGGCTGAGGAGTCTGAGGCGCTTCACTGTCTTTCTTTGGAGGCTTTGCTCCTTTTTCAATCCGTTCCAGCTGAGCCCGTAAATTATCGGGTTGCAGAATTCTTCCATCTTTAAGATCATCAAGAACTTTTCTACCTTGCTGCCCAAATCTAAACCCAGCGCTCAGTCCAGCCTTCGCACCGCCACGAACATACGTTTTGTCGCCATCGACTACCTTAACACCTTCCGTAATTCCTCTCCACAAACCTCTCACGCCCCTATAATGTGGGTCACCTGGCGCAGCTTTCAGTGCTGCATACCCTCCCACCAAGCCCCTTCTAGTTCCCTCAAACGCAGATGCTCCCACAGGTAATCCTAAATCGGCGCCTCTGAGTGTATTTTTCCCCGCCCAACCCGCGATTTCCTCGCCCAAACCTGCCTTAGCACCGAGTTTTTCTTTGATCTTCTTGACCACGTCCGGTAAGGCAAGTAAGAGCGCAAAGCCGAGTAGGGCGCTCGCCACATTTGAGTTGCCACTGCCGACCAAAAACGGCGGCATGAATCCGCCAGTTTTGACAGTAACACCCCCGCTACCAGCCTCGGTAAACTCATAAAAAAGCACAATCACGAGCAGCACAGCCGGAAAGGCCGCTAGGTTGCCGATCATACTCATAATCCAGCCACTAAAGACATTTTTGCCGGGGATAGCACCGAACATGAGGATAATTGGAGCGGTGACAACATTCACGACAATAGTGGCGTATGACTTGAGGAGTTCAAAAAACAAGCGAAAGAGGGCGATCACGATAGCGACCGCCAGCACGAGTGAGAGGGTGAGCCCAGAAATAATTGAGACGATGCCAGTCAGCGCATTTTCTGTCCCAATCATAGACTTGATAAGTAGATTGATAATATCAGTTGTTTGACCTAAAGAATCTTTCACGGACTTGAGTAATTCGCCTCCCAGGCTAAAAATATTCATGCTGATAAGGTTGGAAGCGGCACCGCTCGAGGTAGTAATCTCCCCAAAAATGCCGACAATCATAAACATACTCAGATACATGAGGTCAATGAGAAAGCCAGAAATGGCGTAAGAAAAGGTGACGAGGATGAGGCTAATGAGGATCGACGGGATGGCTTGCTGGGCGGTGATGGCGGCTTGCCCGCCAATTTTAGAGCGGAACATAATCATAAAACCGATGATGATAAAAAGAAATATAAAAAAGAAGTACGCGACATTGCGGAATTTTTTCCAGAGATCGAGGACGGGATCTAAAGCAGCAAAGCCAAGCCCTTGGGCGTAAGCGGGCTCCACGCCTGTCGAGTGGATGACATCGACCACAAACCGCTCCGTTCGAGCGGGCGGATAGGCGTACATGCCGACGATCAGTTTGGTCATGTTGCCGACCATGCCAGTGCGCGAGGCGAGTTGGGTGGCAGAGCCAGCGTCACTCGCTGGAGTGAGATTCTGAGTTTCTTCTGCGCCTGATCCAATAATATCATTTACCCACTCCATCGCGACAAAGCGGGTGGTGTTTTTGACTAAACACTCGAGGGAAGGGCTGTCGCAATTCTCAACCGCAGCGGTATAGGCTGTTTTTTCTTCATCTGAGATTTTGTAGGTGTACTGAGCGGTCGCCGGTCTGACCGAGAGTACCAACAAAAAAAGCACGGTGGCGAGGACCCGTTTGAACATGAGAATAGTATAGCAGGAGGGGGCAGGGGGAGAACAGCTTAATTAAACAAATTGTTTTCCAGACTCTCGAGCAGCACCCAGGGTTGATTGTTTATCCGCTTTGCTGAGTTCTTCTGGTGTTACTCCCCATGGATGAATCTCTGGAGAGATAAACCGAGAAGCTTTGTACAGCACATCGAGGCGATTGTCTTCGCTAATATCTAAAAAATAATCTGAAACAACAATTACATCAATATCACTGTCTTTGAGAGCTGTGCCGTCACCTCGCGAACCGAAAACAATTACTTGAGAAAGCTTTACGGCTTTCGGTAAAGCACTAATAAACAGTTTTAACGGTTGTTTAATTTGTCTAAGATCCATTGATAGAGTTCCTTCAAAATCATCTATAGCTGATGACAACCAACTAGCAGCTACGCTCTTCATATATGCAGTATACCAAATTTTCGTCATTACTTCCCCGTTGATACAGTTGTGAATACATGGTATACCACTGATATAGTTATGATAGACGCACAGCAAATAACGCAGTTGACCGATCTCATCGCTCAAGCCAAGTCTATCTTTGTGATTTTTCCCAGCACTGCTTCACCAGATAATCGCGCTGCCGCTGAGGCACTCGCTGCCAGTTTGCTACAAGCGGGTAAAGAAGTTCGATTGCTTTCACCACGCTTGCCGGAGCCATCGCGTTATCCAGAATCGAGTGAAGTAGCAGTCACAACAGAGCTCGGCAACCAAAACCTGGTTTTGAGCTTCGCCTACCAACCAGAGCAAGTGGACAACGTCAATTACCACATTGGCGAGGAAACGGGGCGTTTTTACCTGACGATCAAACCGCAAAAAGGCCAGAAACCACTCGATCCTGCCTCGGTCGAGTTTTCTTATACCGGAGCAGAAGCTGATCTGATAGTCACTATCGGG
>Ga0209542_10002528_pt1 | contig 40750 bp, 32 predicted proteins | sample RifCSPhighO2_01_FD_184028 | JGI IMG/M metagenome (GOLD analysis project Ga0209542, IMG submission 184028) | Soil microbial communities from Rifle, Colorado - Rifle CSP2_plank highO2_0.1 (SPAdes) (version 2) | ecosystem: Environmental > Terrestrial > Deep subsurface > Rock core/Sediment ... | reverse complement strand
ATCTCCATGAGCTCCTGCTTCCGAGCTTTCAGCTTGGCTACCTTTTTCTCATAGTGCTCTTTTTCGAGAGCCGCAGTCATGTGCTGGCCCTTCCATTCGTCGAGTACGATGCGCTCAAACAGTTGCAGGAATTTCTCATCAGGTGTGATTTCTGTTAGGAACGCCGCAAACTTTTCTTCGAGGTCTTTCTTGCTGACACCAACTTTTTGCGTGCATGTCGCATTGTGGCAACGATAGCGGGCATATTTTTTGTTTCGGCCTTGTTGCCAGCTTGCAGTCAAAAGAGAGCCGCATGTGCATCGGACAGTGCCACGAAGAGGGAAGTCGGGGTGATAGAGCAAGCGGTGGTTGGTTGCGTTATTTGAAAGTCCGCGCTTCACCGCTTGTACGCGCTCGTACTCCTCCACGCTAATCATCGGCTTATGGAGGCCCCTGTGTTCCTCTCCGCCCCATGGGTCAACGAGAATCCCTGCATAGAATTTGTCTGTCAGTATCTTATCCCACAGTTGTTTTCTCATCGGCTTGCCAGTACGAGTATTCAAACCCCATTTATTACTTTCCGCGGTCAATTGGGTGATAGTGTGCTCGCCATTCATGTATAGGCGCAATCCTTTCTGTAAAAGCAGGAAACGCTCTGTATCCGGCTGGTCAGGCACTAGCTTGCGCCTATCTTTTCTCAGCTTTGAGTTGGTATAGCCAATCGGAGGCCCCCACGGTCTGATACCTTCTCGCAAACGCGCGAGCATCCCGCCCTCGCATCGCTGTTTGCGTATATCATTCTCAAACTGCGCGTATCCGGCTAGTACCGCTTCCATCATCTTGCCAATAGGCCCCTCGCTGATTATTTCCTCGGTAACGGAGTGGAGTGTCGTGCCGTACTTGAGCAACTGCGCCTGTAAGCCGTAATGATCGGTCATGTTCCGCGCGAAGCGGTCTAGCTTCCAAACAATAAAAGCCGACACCTCGCCTTTGTGCTCTTTGCAGTAATCAAGCACCTTTATCAGTTCGGTCCGGTTAGCAGCAGTGGCGGATTCGCCCCTTTCCACGAAAATCCTAGAAATCTTAATGCCTTTCTTTTCGGCATATTCAACACACGCCCGTTTCTGGCTCTCCAAGCTCGTGCCGTGCGTCTGGTCCTGTGAGGACACTCTGCAATAGATGATTCCTTTCGGCATAGAATTATTCATTTTGTTTTTTGGTTTGCATGTTTCGCTAAAAATCTCTTGACATCATCTTCCGATACTCGCCACAGAGCAGTCTTGCCCTTGCCTAACTTGTAGCCCTTCAGACTACCATTCTTGAGCCAGCGGTCGATGGTCCGTGCATGAACTCTGAAATATTTTGCCACCTCGTCTCTAGTGAGAAATGTCATATCTGCATCATACTCTTAGTTGCTCATTGTTGTCAAGCGCTCTCTATCATCCCCTTGTAGCGTCGCTTGCGGTACTCAAGTCCCAAGCACAGACGGCAGCCGACCGCGCTACTGATAGGATGCACGAAAAGGACGCTCACTCTGCGGCCACAGGCAGGGCAAGCAAACCAATGCCGCGTACCGCCGAAGCGCGTGCGCGACGTAGCGAAGTTGACCGGCGTGGTAAAGACGCTCAGCTCGGAAGCAATAAGAGTTTCCTTGAGCTGTGCTTTTGCACGAGAAAGATACTCATGGAAAGTGATTTTCCGGCACTCCTCGACAAGGAATTTCTTTCCTAAATCATTTGGGGTCAATGGTTTCATTTTTGTTGGATTCTGTTGGTTGAGTAGCATTTATCTGCTGATTTTGTGCCACAAAGGTATTTTTTGTCTTGATGTTCATTTCTATAGCCGGTGCCTTGAGCTGTTTGAGCGTCATTAGCGCAGAGAGGTACTGCCGGTGAGCCCGATCCATTTGCTTGCTTAAATAACCAAGGTAACGCGTTCGCTCATCGCTTATGTATTCGACAATGTCCATGCAGCCGTTCAGTCGCCTTGAGCTGTCCAGATAGCGCATAAATGCAATAGCGGCAGATTCGGCAAGTATTTTATCCGCATCAGTCTTGCAATCAAAGTCGCGTATGAATTGCGTGCATATCTCTCTAGCACTACCTCGAAGACGTTCTGGGAAACCCTCCATCAGTGCGACGTGAGTATCTGCTTCAAAGCCATACATCACAGACATGACTTGTCCATCCAGCGCCTTCCTCACGTCTCTTTGTTCTTTCTTGGTTCCGTGAAGGAACTTCGGTAACAAATCACTACCAAGTTCATAGAGAACTTGATTCACATCCCCCTGCGCTCTGAAAAGTTCCAGCACCTTATTCTTTGTTTCTTCGGGCGTGTATTTCTGCAATACCGGTTTTTCTGCCTGTTTATCAGGTAAACCCTGAACTGGTGGCGCTGGAAGTTGTTTTTGTTTTTTCATAACGGTTAGAAGTTAAAGTTCCCGATAATATCGTCTGTATCGTCTTTAGCGTCTTTGCCCGACTGCTTTACCACAACACACTGGACGGTATCGGCGGTATCGGCGATGTTTGCGGGTATCTTCCGTATCGTGAGAGTACGTCGTGTGCCCTTATTTTTGCTTATCTTTATACCTGCCTCTTCAAGATTGATTTTGAGAGTGTTCAGTTTACGACTAAGCGCATTGGCGCTTTTCGGGAAATCATCGCCGCTCTTTGTGTCCCCCTTAAGATGCTCAAAGAGTTCCGATGGAGTGCCTATCCATTCACTGCGGTCCTCCATAAAGGCGCACAACAGTTCCGCTTCGATGTGCTCGCTAAGCACTTCAACGTTTTGCGAGTCAATATTACTGTTATAGGCGTTAAGAAATACTTCCTTTGAGTAACCAATCGCCTCGGCTATGGCACAACCCCACAGGGCGAAATCAGCCATGCGTGGAAGTGAGGGTGCATTAATTGTTGGCTTGAGTGCGAGTGCTTTTGTAAGCGTATCAAAGATTGCTCCGAGTATTTTAGGCCGTTCGAGTTCAAATTCTTCGAGTAGTTCACGTTCCTGTCGCCGACCTATCTTTTCAACACGGCGAAGCTCAAACAACATACTGCGCTCCAGTAGGTCTGGCCTGCTAGACGAAAGATTTATGCCGTTGATTCCGATATTAGCTTGAATGCTGTAGATAATGTCCTCATCATTAGTATAAAGCTGGCGTTTGGAGAAACCACTTCCGGTAACTGCACGGCATAGCAAGTCCGAAACGGAATCCGACATATTCCCGACATTGTCGAAAAACAATTGGTAGTGGTGCGATAGAACCTGCACCAAGTCCTCCTCTTTTCTCGGCAGACTCAAGACCTCTATGCGAGACGGATCAACGAGCTTGCGAACGAGTTTAGACAGCGTTGATTTTGCAGAACCTTGCGGTCCGTATACGTAGGCAACAGGGTGCGGGAAGCCAGGGATAAAGTACGAAACCACGAGTACCAGAAAAAGCACTTGTTGGCTCTCCTCGGTTATGTTGACGAATCGGAGAATGTCTCGAATGTCGCCACCAGTCGCGGGCAGAACCTGTGTTGCCTGATGTTGTTGTCGCCTGAAGATAGTAGGCGGATTGTCTATCACGCGCCACCCATCGGCACTTATCTTGACTGTCTGCCACTCCTTATCGGCGAGGTCGTACCAAATAGCGCCATCAATCATTGCCGCACGGGTGTGAAGTTTTATTGCCTCTCCATCAAAACATGCTCGACCGGCAATAGTCTGTAGAGCCGTTGTAAGTACGTTGTTATTCAACGTCTTTTTGTGTACGTCGTAATACGATTTTGAGAGCCATCTTTTGAAAGCGGAGCCATCAACAGGCAATATCTCCCTGTGTTCACCGGTAGCGAATTTGGCATAGGCAGTATCGAGCTCATCATGGAATAACGTTATCGCGGGGTCATTGAAAACAAACTCCACCAGTCGGTCTGCTTGAGCATCGCCGGTACGGTCATCTTTTTTCTTCTCCGTTTTTGCCGTGCTCTCAACATACGCCCGAGGACTACGTGGAATATCAAAAGGCAAGTCTCCGCTGCCAAACGGATTATTTTTTCTTATCATCTCGTCCATCTCATCGCTGTTCATATTCATGTCCATCTTCATCTCGTTTGGCTGATAAGATTATTCTCGCCAGCTTATAAAAGTCATTTCTGATTTCCTCCACCTTTGTGTCGTCTAGGGATTGGTTTGTCTCGGCATCGAGAGACTGCCGACATTCTTGGATAGTCAGCATAGGTATCATTCGTTGAGCCGGTCTAGTAATTCATTCCGTGCTTGTTCATATTTGTGAACCGGCACAAGAAGGTCTGCGTCATTGCGCTCGCCGAATTTATACTTGTCTACCAGCTCTGCGAGACGGTCACTTAAAACGAAGGCGAACGATTTTTTTGTTGAGTCAGACACGCAATCAATACCGGCTATTTGCTGGTCTTTGACGTATAAGAAGGTCGCAAGGGTGAGCGATGTGGTTCTGAAGTATCTATCTCTATCTTTCATGCTACTAACTCTATAGATTTACGACATCTCTTCACCTGACACTCGGCTGTTGTTCGATAACAAAAAAGTGGCTTAAAAAGCCACTCAAAATACCGCTATCAACAGCAGTTAAAAGTCAGGTTGCAATTTGGGAGATAATTTCAAAATCATCACGATTTAAAATATAACCACCGGCAGTTTGCGAATTAGTAACTAGTTTCTCACTAACGGCCAGTCTCTTCTTAAAGATTTTGTTTATATCATTAATAGCATGAGTAACTTGAGCACTATCTTTCCAAAAGTCGGACAAATCGTCAGAGGTCAAAGGCTCAGTCTCTAGCAGTTTAAATACAAAGTCGCGTCGCCTCGAAGCTATGTCATAAGAATCACCACCATCTCTGTAGATTCCCCTTGTTGAGTCAATGTAAATCTTAGTTTTTGGGGTATCGCGGCTGTCTGGACAGATAACGATTTCTGAGAGATCATCTATAACTTGCAGACATGCTCTTTTTAAGCTTTCTAAATTGAAAGGACGATGTTGGCCATCATAAAGAGCTGAGTGATGAAATTTGTGGTGGCTTTCATATCCCTTTCTAAGGTAAACGGCCATTGAAAAGTAGAAGAATTTTACAAAATCCTCCATATGCAATTTAACCGGTTCTGCATAAATTTTTTCATTGAAAAGACCGAGAGTATTGTAGTAGTTTTTAAGAAATCCCTCTAACTTTTTCGGCTCCGCTTCTTTATTCATAGCCATACTGCCTCTAGCCCATGTCAGAAGTGTCTCGAAATAATCATGATACTGTTTTCGTACTTGAGACGTTGATAGAGAATAGAGTACGTCCCCGTCACTTTTATCGATGTGCCGCCAATCATCACCCAGCCTGTAATATTTCTCTTTCTTTAGGAGGATTTCGTAGAGCTGCGGCAACTCTTTATATGGCACCTCTTTAAATGCTTCCGGATCTCCTTTGAAGTTTGCGAATATTGCGTTTTTGTATTTCTTTTGTGCCTCTTCCACCCGTTTTAGGCCTATTGTTTTCAAAACGTCGGAGATACATTCGTAAAGTTGGTCCTGTACCTCTACAAACTCCTTATCTACAGCAAGGTCATTCAGATATTTAACCCGCCTATTCAATTCTTTCGATAGAAATGGTTGTTGCTCGATGAAACCAAAAAGGTCAATACCAACCAGATCGCCAAATTTTCGGTCGAGGATAGTGGACTCCTCAATCTGTTTTCTATATCTACCCAATTTCTCTTTAACTAAGGTCTCCATATAATCTCAATCTCAACGCAATTATCTCATATTTCAAGCCATATCTCAAGGTAAATTGGTGGAAATTGGTGGAATTAATGGATGTTGTGAACGGCCAGTGAGTGCGACGATGCAAGAAAGGCGCTATCATGTGTCTACACAATCAAAATATATGAGCGGATAACTTCTACAAGCGCCTAAACTTCTGCTGAAAAGCGAGGCATGGCATACAAATCCACTGCGACATAGACACGGGCACCTGCCTGCTCACATGTCGCAGTGGTCATAGTCCGAAAGGGCTATGTGCGGTCGGAAACGGCCGCGAGCAGTGCGGATGCCCTTTTCTGTTTGTTGGGTTCGTACTGCGGGAAAACCACTGCGACAAAATGAATCATCAAGAAAATACCTTTGAAAAGGTTTTGGAAAATGGAGTGCGAAAGGGCTATTTCCGCCTGCATAACAACGGCGCAAAAATAGAATATCTCCCTTCTGGCCACAAAGAAAACCTAGGCGATCCCGAGGAGAAAGTCCGTGCCGAGTACTATTCTAATCTCATTGAAAAGTACCACTATCCAGCAGTTCGCATTGAGCTTGAGGTAGAAATGCCGGACCGAACACCTGAACGCTATGCCGATATTGTTATCTATGAAGATGACGCAAAGAAAAAGCCCTACGTAGTCATTGAGTGCAAGAAAGATGGCATCAGCGATGCTGAGTTTGAACAAGCAACCAAGCAATCCATAGCCAATGCACGTGTTCTCAAGTCTCCGTTTGCCAATTGTGTCGCTGGCAATACTCGCCGCGCGATGGAGACGGAGCATTGGAATGATAAGGAACCGGAAAATGCCACTATCACCGATATTCCGATTTCCTACGGCAAGATTGAGGAGTACCGCTATAGGAAAGGCGATGCTGACTGGGATTTAAAGGCTGTAGAGAAATCAGAGTTGAAACGCACTCTTGAAAAAGCCCAGAATACCCTGTGGGCTGGAGGGAAGCGCAATCCCACTGTTGCCTTTGATGAGCTTTGCAAAATCATTTTCGTCAAAATACGGGATGAAAAGCGCGGCCGCAAAACCGGCGACTACTATGATTTCCAAATAAAGACGCACGAAAAGGCCGAGAACATCTATAAACGTGTCAACGATATTTATCTTGAAGCAAAAGAGAAAGACCCTGAAGTTTTCAAGGATCGGCTCGACATCAGCGCGGAAGAGCTTTACACCGTTGTCGGCCACTTACAGAGCATATCCCTCAACAAAACAGACCTCGATACCAAGGGCGTTGCCTTTGAGCAGTTCATGGAGGATTTTTTCAAGGGTAAAAGCGGGCAATACTTCACGCCACGCGAAATTGTTAGTTTTGCCGTCAAAATGCTGGGCATCAAAAATGATGACCTCGTACTTGATCCTGCTTGCGGCTCCGGTGGCTTTCTCTTGCACGCACTTGATGAGATTCGTAAACAGGCGGAGGAATACTATGTAGCCGATAATGCGGAGAGATATCGTTATTGGCATGATTTCGCGCAAAACAATCTATTTGGTATAGAAATAAATGATTCTATCGCCCGCGTTGCCAAAATGAATATGATTATCCACGATGACGGTCATACAAATGTTATTTGCCATGATGCGCTGGAAGATGTTAGCAAAATGACCGAGAAAAATCGAGGCTTTCTCAAGAGCCATTTTGATGTAATCGTTACCAATCCTCCCTTCGGCGCAAATGTGAAGCGTAGTGAGCACCCCTTCCTTGAGCAGTTTATCTTCGGCAAGAATGGTAAGAAAATCCGTGATAACCAGAAGACCGAAATCCTTTTTATTGAAAGATGTATTGATTTTCTAAAACCTGAAACGGGTCAAATGGCCATTGTCCTTCCAGACGGTATTTTAACCAACTCGTCGCTCCAATACGTGCGGGACTTTTTGATGGAACATTGCCAAATCTTGGCAGTAATAAGCTTGCCCCAAATTACATTCATGCATTACGGCGCGGGAGTAAAATCGTCGCTGGTATTCGTTCGTAGAAAGGGTGTGGAAGAAGATTTGGGCAAATATAAAATCTTTCTGGCGATTGCGGAGCACGTGGGATATGACGCAACGGGACGAAAAGACAAGAACGAGCTGCCGGAAATATTAAAAGAGTATAAAACACTCCACCATGAAAAATAACCTCGGGGAATTACAGATTTTCTCTATCACTAATGAAGATGTGCAGAGGAAAAATCGAGTGGACGCAGATTACTACCAACCTTTTTTTGATCATATTGTCAAAAAGGTTGCAGAATCAAAATATAAACTCTCTAAGCTTGAGGACGTAACCGTTCTTATTTCAAATGGGAAAACACCCTCAAAGGAATCCTACGACGAGGATAATGATGGGATTGGTTCTATCCCAATAATTAAAGCGGGGACCGCTTCGGGTCGGTTTGTTGATCTGGAGCGGATTGAATACGTTAAGGCGGACGTTTCTCTTGGGAAAAAGGCACAGAAAAACGACATATTTATTCTATCTGCTGCACATCAGGCCAAATATGTGGGTAAAAATGTTAGCCTGTTGGATCAGGAACCCCCCGAGAATACTGTTTTCGTAGGCGAACTTATCTGTGTTCGTGCAGATGTGGAAAAAGCACTTCCCGAGTACCTTTTTAGTTTTCTCTCAAGTAAAATCGGATATTTGCTTTTGAACCGCGAAAAACGGGGACAGACCTCACATATTTACCCTGACGATATAAAAGATATTCCACTTCCTATCCCGTCTATTGCCGTCCAAAAGAAAATTGTTGCAATTTTGGCGAAAGAATATGAGCAACAAAAGAAGAAGGAGCAAGAGATAAAAGAAATCCTCGTCTCCATTGATGGCTATGTGTTGGGCGAACTCGGTATCGCCGTCTAACAAAGAAAAAAGCATCCGTATGGGAGACGCCATGAAAAATTCACCCGATTTAAAAACAGTAATCATCATCGTTCTCCTGATTATTCTCGCGGGTCTTATCTTTGACCCTTCTTCACCTCTCCCACCAAATTGCCATCGCACGCCATCTGTCGACATCGGCGGCGGAGAAATTGAATGTGACTAGCGGGGTGAGGTAAAATCTGCTATATTGCACTTAGTTCTTTGATTAGAAACACTGTAGTCCATGCAAGTAATTTGGACCGTTTATATCTCCCCTTTGGGGTAGGTAAGTTGGGAAATCTGCGATGAACCACAAGTTATAAACGACTAGCCTCTGGGAGTCGAAGACGGTTGGGAGATTTCATTCAGTTAAATGCTGGATCAAATCTCTTAGCCGTTTTTTGTTTGCGTAGTCTGCAATGAAAACGGTAAGGAGCTGTTAGCAGATTACACAAACACAAAGTATGGAAAAAATACCAAAAAAAGGAGACATCATTTATCTTGAGTCGGCCTGTTATATGGATTCTCCTTTTAGAGATATAACTGGGGGCAAGGCACGCATCCAATCCGTAGAAGAGGTAAACGGCAATTATTGGGTTGTGCTTGAGGGATTCCCAACATCGAAGTACAGCTGGGCGCACCTGTCCGAGATGCAGGAATACCTAAGGGGCCAGTTTGGTGATTCTTGGGCACAGAAAGGATGAAAAGAATTAACGAATGAACACTATGATCTACATTCAAAAGATAAAAGACGCCGTCTCGTTCGTAGAGAAGGAATATCCATTAGTACCGCACACTCGCTCAAGCCGCCTTTTCTCGTCAGTGCAACGTATGAAGGCAGAGAAAGAATTGGGCATTCCTATCAATCGTCGCGCTGGCTTTGTCATTTCCACGAAGACAGGCAATCGTGCGAACGAAATGGACGAGCAGGAATGGGAGGAGTTCTATGCAGGTTTATCCAATGAGCTTAAGACCGATTATCCAGAACGATACGCTGAGTTATTTCCTGAAGTCAAAACAGTAGCAGGGCAATCGGAAAACGAGGAATCCGAGATAGTGTTCATGCCAAAGGCAACTCCAACAGGATTCCTCAAGAAACTAAAGGTGGAAACACAGGAACAAACTGAGCGAGCATTCGATAAGCCAACTTACTTAAGGCTCGACGGCGATATATACAGGTCTTCAAACAAAGATGGGTACGGTTTCGTTGAGAAGTTCGATAGGTCAACGAAAACATTCCGCAATGTTTCAGATACATTCACTGGCGGAGATTCATGGGATGCCACGGTAGTTCATTTCGACGAGCTTCCGCCAGACGTTAAATCAGTGGCAGGGCCATCGGAAGATATGGAGAGAGCTTTTGACAAGCCAACATACTTTGAACTTGACGGTGCGCTCTGTAAGGTAATCCCCAATCCTGAGGGTGGAATGACCGTAACTCTTACACCGGGGATGCACCTAGCTGACTTCATGCAGGATGGGCAAGTAATAACCAAAGAAGAATACGACAAACTCGATGCAATAGAAACTGAAAAATACAGAAAATCAAACCCCTGAAACTGGCCTGGATTACCAGATACACCTTTCTTGAAAAGCCACGGTTTACTGTTATTCGACTGTTCCTCAGTTGGGTTTTCAGACATACTAGGCCGTAATCATGCTCTGGCATTTGCCAAACCATTAGACAATCTGGTGCCAATCCCGTCCTACAAGTGCCCAAAAGTAACCAAAAGTAAACATTTCTAGGATTGCTTTATCTTATACGCTATCTGCTTGGCAGACCGAGGACTGTACCCAGCCATTCTCGCCGCCTTAGCTGCGTTAAACTTTGCGTCTCCGAGAAAGTGATTGATAAACACCCGCCTTTTGAATGGCATCTCTCTTTGCTTTGGCAGGCGTTCGTACACTTTGAGTACAACGTAGGGCGATCTGAAGAAAAGAAAGCCAGCAAGGGCATGTACCTCCTCAAACGAGAATTGCGGCGATATTTTCCCTCGCGGTCTCGGAAACTTCTTATTCTTGAAAATCAGATTTAAGGCAATCAGCACCCCTTTCGGGTAGAGGCATTTGCCCTTGGGCGGATCCATATCGCCCTTCTCAATTTTCAAGTCCTCTGCGTCCATTGTTTTTGTTGAGCCGCTCATACGGGTATCGCGGAATGAAACCGCTGAATCTCCGAAAACCAAGCGGTAATCTGGTGTAAATCGCGTCCTACCAGTGCAACAGAGTTGTGATGCCTGAAATGTAGACCGTCAGGCGTCAAAATTGGTACGGTACCGGTCCCCATGGTCACTCAAAAAACCGCGCAAATTCATGCGCGGTTTTTTGATGATGTAGCATTTCCAACATATATTCAGTGTAAGTCCGATTCTCTCCAAAATGGGCGATTCGTGTTGCAATCGCGAAAAAGTTGGTGCAATACCGCCGCCCGTCTTTTTTGCAAAATCCAATAAAATCAAAAGGGCTGTTGCTGTAGAATGCAACATGTTCCTGAAGGAATCCTGTATCTCTTTCGTCCGCCCAAATTATTTAGTATCGGAGGTATGCCAAGGGCTAGACCGTTCCGATGCGCTACTGATGGGTCAGTATAAAAATCCGTGCTAGGCGCAATTCATCATACGAGTAATTCTCTCCAAGGATTTGTCGAGCGGGGGCGAGGGCCGTGCCTTTGCTTTGTGCAAATGCGATAGTGATCGCTTTTAGACGATCTTGTGGAAGTTTAAGATAATCGATGTCCGTCTGCGGGTCGGCAGCAATGATTGACTCAATATGGGCAATGATGGTGCCGGAAGTGAGGCCACGTCTTTTGGCAATCTCAACGATGGACATTCTTTGCAGGAGTAATTGCTTCGTCTCATCGTGAGTGGAGCCCGTGGATATCGGCTTCGCATGCGCGTGACCTGTATTTGTTTTAATACGGCTCTGTCTGGGACTCTCTTTAATATTGTTCTGCTCTGCATACCAACGAATAACAGTGAGAAACCTTTCTCCAAACTGCACGCATTTTCTGTCTCCCACCCCGGTAATCTGCAAAAGCGCAGTAGCACTTTGTGGAAAATATGTCGCCATTTCTCGGAGCGTCTTGTCGCCAAATACGACGTAGGGCGGCACTTTCAGGAATGTAGCCTCTTGTGTTCGTACGGTCCGTAAATGCTCAAATAAGGTCATGTCATAATCAAGGTTTTCAGAAGGCTGCCCTTTACATGAATTTCCGTTTTGTTGACGAGAATATGCACCGATTCCGTCGAGCATGCCGTCCATGGAGATTTTCTTAAGCGATGGTTGGCATACGTCACAATTCCCACATTCCTTAGCGTTGTAATCTTCGTTGAAATACCGAAGTAGAAATCTGCGACGGCACGTGCTGAGATTGCCATATCCCAATACCTCGTCCAACTTCTCACGCATTTTCCTTTTCTCTGTCGCATTTTCGGTTTTGTTTATAAAAAAGTCCTGTTTGAATTTGTCGGCGTATGAAAATAACAAGACACATTCCGCAGGCAGGCCGTCGCGGCCCGCTCGCCCCGTTTCCTGATAATATCCTTCGACGGATCTGGGGAGACTGTGATGAATGACGAGCCGTACGTCGGGCTTGTCGATTCCCATACCAAAGGCAATCGTTGCCACCATGATGTCGACTTCGTCGCGGATAAATCGCTCTTGATTTTTTTGTCGCGCTTGCGCCGTGAGTCCCGCATGATATGCAGCCGTCTTGAATCCATACTGCGCGAGCTGCTCCGCAATCTTTTCAGTGTCGCCGCGGGAAAAACAATAGATGATCGCGCTTTCTCCTCTGTTCTTATTGAGCAGGGCACGAATTGATCGTAGTGAGTCTTTCTTCGGAATTACGGCATACGAGAGATTAGGGCGGTTAAAGCTTGAGATAAAAACCTGCGGATTGTCCAAACCCAACTGCCTGACGATATCCCCACGCACTTTTTCTGTCGCTGTCGCGGTAAGTGCGATGATCGGGACATTGGGAAATTTTTCCCGCAGAGATTTTAGGTTGCGATAATCGGGTCGGAAGTCATGTCCCCACTCCGAAATACAATGCGCCTCGTCAATGGCTATCAAACTGATATGAAGTGTGCGTAAAAAATCTTCAAAGCCTGCCACCGGTAACCGCTCAGGAGCGATGTACAAAACCTTTAACTTTCCGCTTTTCGCGGATCGCATTATACGACCTATTTCGTTAGGCGGTACGGTGCTGTTGATGAAGTCCGCCGCGATGCCGTTGGCTCGAAGCGCATCGACTTGATCTTTCATAAGAGAAATAAGCGGGGAGATGGCGAGTGCGACTCCGTCCGACATGATTGCGGGAAGCTGAAAACACAACGACTTCCCACCGCCAGTCGGCATCAACACCACGCAATCCCTACCGCTCAGAACATGCGTGATGATATCCTCTTGCAATGGCCGAAACCCGTCGTACCCAAAATGCTTTTTGAGCGTGTTTTTCATACAGTACCCAATACTAACAAATTATTAACGCTTGTTGCGTTGAACCTATGTTTTTGAGAAACTCGATGGCATGACTAATGATTATTGGGTGTATGCGCAAAGAAAAGACGGGAAGTATCCCGAGCATACTTCCCGCGGCGGCAAATGGTTGATATTTGTGGGCGGTCACAATCTATCCAGAATCTGGAGAAGAATTATAATTGCAACAGAAGAAGGGAAATTAGGCGGTTTGGCAAAGGCGTCAAAGCATAGTTCATGTGCCCAAAGTTCAAACAACGGAGTCATCTGCGTGTATACCTATGATTGGAAAGATATTCAGGATGTAGAAAGAATTCGCGTGGGGTTGAGGAAAATTGGAATAATCCGCAAGATATCCTACAAGACTGACGAGGACACAGAGCGAGGGGTATATCGCGCAAACAGCAGTGAAAAGATAAGCAAATATTACGAGTAATCTTTTTGGCTTAAAGAGATGCGGGGAAATGAGCTATTTTTCTTGCAGACAACTTTCGTATACCGTTCGTGCCTCTTGTTCCGTTTTAAATTCCTGCCGGTCTATTTCGTGGCAGGCATTTTCTTTGCCGAAATTATGGCATTCAAGCTTCTCAAATATGCACCATGAGCCATCGCGGGAAACTTGATACCTGGTAAAATCGCGCTTCTTGTCTTTCTTCGTGTCGTAGTAATAGAGGATCTCCATATTTTCGCTCACTGCAATAGCATTTGTGATTTTGCAAGCGTGTCAGTAAATGAAAAACCATTTTTCCGATAATACGTCGCCCGTTTCTTCCAGAGTTTCTCGAGAATCGGTATGTTCGTATCTCGATAATCATAGACTTTCTTCGGCCCACCCTCTCGTTTTATGCGACCTACATATTGCGCAAGTTTTCCGTGGAAAGATACGGGAAATGCGAGAAAAAGCACATCAAGATCAGCAATATCGGCACCTTCTCCAAGTATTTGTCCTGTCGCTATCAGGATGCGGAATCTCCCGCCCTTGATCTTTTGCAGAGCGAAAACACGCTGTCTCGACGACAGATCTCCGGAAAACATAATCGTTTCAAAATCTTTTCGCAGATACGCGCGGAGCATCTCCGCATGTTCTTTGCGCTCGGTGAGCACAAGACATTTCTTTCCATCGCGTGCTTCCCGCGCGATGTCTGTGGCAATAAGCGCATTTCTGTTCGCATCGCTCGAAAGTACCTTGGATATGAGTTGGAAATCGCGCGAAGTGGCACCGAATGGTGTCGCAAGATTCGTAGCTCGTACAATAACCGCATCGCTGTCTGAAGCCCCTTCGGACGCTTGCATACGAGCGCCCGTTATCTCCGCCTTGTCGATCGTACGTATGACGTCACCGAGATATACGCCAATTAATTTTTCGTCGTTGTATTTGCGCGACGGTGTCGCGGTAAGTCCGAAGCGATAGCGAGCCGAGAATTTCGAGACGACATCACGGAACATGCGCGACGGCATGTGATGACATTCGTCGATAAGTACCGTACCGAATATCGAAGCAATATCACTCACGTCTTTCATTCGTGCCAGCGTTTGCACCATGGCGACCGTTATCGGCGGGTGCGGGTCTTTCTTCACCCCGCCAATTTGGCCGATTTTGGTTTTCGGAATTCCGAAACCGTGTTCGATTCTTTCCAGCCATTGGTCGTATATTTGTCTGCGATGTGTCAGGATGATTGCGGGCTGGCGTTTGCGCGCAATAATTTCGAGTCCCATGAATGTTTTCCCAGCTCCGGCCGGAGCAACCAGAATTCCTTGCTCTGCCGAGTCGAAACTTGCGACGGCGGATTCCTGATAGGGCAACATGGTGTATGAAGAATTGAGGCCGACCGAGTCGAGCGTTAATCGGTTGTCGATAATCCGATATTTGATTGCATGGCCATCCAACCACGCATAGAGATTTTTGAGAAAACCGCGCGGTACAAGAATCACTTCGTCGGTTTGTTCCAGCGTCTTTATGAATTTCTTCTCGCCGTAGGTTGGAAGTCCTGCACGTTCCTTAACGACATAGCCGATGTTGAGGATGTTGAGCTCCTCGCGTAAGTATGAGGCAAGATTTGGTGGCAGGACATTCTTTGGAATTGAAACGGCGCTTCCAAGGGTAAGAACCATCGTTTTGTTAAAACGAGTACGCTTCTGGATTTTGCGCACTTCTTCGGATGGCGGTGAGCCCAGAGTGACCAAGCGGTCGAGTAGTTCGGGAGTGACACGTTCCAATACATGCAAATACTGCCACTGGTCTGACATGGCCTCAAAGTTATTATCGGAATCGACAAAAACCGTGTTCCCGCTTCTTCTTGATTCGCCCTGAAGCGGGAGCGCAATAAGGTTGCCGAGGCCTTTGCCCGACAGATAGTCCTGATTCGGAAACAGACGGTCGAATCCCTCATTCTTTTCCAGCGGATCAATACAGCCCGCTTCGCGTAGCAGTGAGAGAAAAATGCGACGACTTTTCGTTGCCGGAATGGGTTCAGCGAAGAAGCACCACACATGCGCACCGTTGCCGGAGCGCGAGCGTTCCGTAGCTACTGGAAGGGCATATTTCTTACAGACATCGAGGAATTTTCTGGCAGCGCTCTGCCAATTGTTTCCGTCGAAATCTGCGACTATAAAATTGGACGTGTTGTCTTGGAGCAGGGGATATACGCCAAGGGTTGCTGAACCGATTAGATGTTTCTCAATCCAACTGTCTGTCAGCGGAACATACGATTCTTTATCCTGGTCAGTATACAGAGGTGCATATCCGCTCACGCCTCCTTGCCACTTCTCCCATCGCCGTGCAAACACGTCTTCACGACCCTTGAAAAGCGACATGAAGATATGGACACGCTCTTCTCGTGAGAACATATCTTATAACTTCCTATATCGAGTGGTTCTTCCTTGCCCGATTCGTTCTATTTTCTTCAGGCGCATCAAGGCGTCGAGTGCTTGGGAAACAGTTGGACGAGCCGTACCCGTTGTACGTGCGATAGTTCCCGGCGTCGCTTCTTCAACTTTTTGCAAATATTCCCAAACAGCAAGTTGCTTCGGCGAGAGAAGCCGTTCCACGTTCTCCTTTGAGAGCAAATCAATCGCAGTCTTCGATTGTGAAAGGAGGGCATTAAGGAAGAAATCCAGCCACGGTTCAATCGATCCGTTCTCACCTTCGAATGTGCGCTGACTCTTGCGCAATGCAACATAATACTCCGCTTTATTGTCCTCGATCAGTTTCTCGTGAGATACGTATGGCGTGTAGGCATATCCCGCGCGCAAAAGTAGCAAGTTCGTCAACACGCGAGATATGCGCCCGTTGCCGTCTTCGAACGGGTGGATGTTGAGAAATTCCACGAGGAAGTTACCGATGATGAGCAGTGGGTGTATTTTCCCGAGCGATAGTTCATCGCGCGTCCACTCTATGAGCTCTTGCATTTCTTTCGGTGTCAGGTATGCGGGTGTCGTGTCAAACAAAGTCCCAATCGGCTTTCCAGTTCCATCAATCATCATGACCTTGTTTTCTCTCTTCTTGTATTCGCCGCGATGCAACTCGTCTTTCTTCACATGTTTCAGAAGCTCGCGATGAAAGTGTTTGATAGTGCTTTCAGAAAATGGAATATGCTTCCACGAATTGAAGACATTCTCCAAGAGCTCGTAGTATCCTTTCACTTCCTGTTTGTCCCGATCGGCAAATTTCTGCATCGAAAGTCCGCGCATTAGATTTTCCACATCTTCATCAGAGAGTTTCGCACCCTCTATGCGCGTTGATGCACCGGTGGAAGTTACAAGAGTTGAGCGCTTTAGACGCCCCAGTGCTTGCGGATTCAACTGCGCGCCGCCGATCCATTGTCCTTTCAGGAGGTCAATGTTGTTTATAAGTGCCCAGATATGCTCCGGGATATTCTTAAGACGTTTGTTCAGATGGTTCTTCATAACTTCGCAATCTCATACATTGAGTATATGAGATTATATGAGATAAATCTCTGAAAAGCAAGGGTATTCTAGTATACGGCTCAAAATATGATAGAAGATGGCTATGAGAATTGCACCAGTGGTAATCCTGCCCCCGCAACAGAGTTGTGACGTCCGGAACTCGTTCCGTCAGGCGTCGAAAGGCCGAGATGTTGGTACGGTACCGACTGGCATCAAAGCCCGAAGAAACGACAAAGCCGCGATGAAAGTCGCGGCTTTGTCGTTGCTGACCCTACCGCGTCAGCGTGATTTTCTTGTCGTTGATCACGAGCTTACCTCGCAGGTACGTCAGAAGTTCACGCTTCTCTTCCATGCTTCCTTCTTCCAGTAAGTACTTGGCATATTTCTTGATGTCCATCGCCACCCCTGTGTCTTTCTCCTTTGATCCGAGCACGTTCCTACGGAGCTTGTTGTATCGCCCGATTTCTTTTTCTATAAGATGCCGCGCTCCCAGTTCGTTGATATCGAGTTCATCCATAATCTCACACAGTTGTGCAATGACGTTCTCTTCGCGGATGTAGGGGTTTTTGCACTTCCTGTCCTTGCCCCCGGTACAGCCATAGTAGGTGTACCATCGCGTGCTCCCGTCGGCCTTGACGAGCTTGTGCTTCTCGAAGCCGGTCATACCAGAACCGCATTTCCCGCACACCATCATGCGAACGAAGGTGAACTCGTGGTCGCGCTTTCTCGGTTTGCTTTCCTCGATAATCTTTGTCCGCACCGACTGGAACAGGTCTTGCGAGATAAGCGGTTGATGCTTGCCCACGTACCAGTTACCGCTCTTGCGCGGGTATTCATACACGCCGCAATAGAATGGATTTTTCAGCATCTCGTACAGCGTACTTATGTTCAGCGTCTTATCATTTCTCGTCTTGAAATTCATCTCATTCTTGAGCCAGAAATATACTCGTGGCCCACTCCACCGCTCCTTGGCGACTTTCTCGAATATCATTCTGACAATCGGCGCACGAAGCGGGTCAAGAAGCACCTCGCATTTGTGGTCGCTTCTTTTGTCGTTCAAGTATCCCGTTGGCGCGTACCCCAGCAGGAGTCCCATTTCCGCTCGCGTTCGCAAACCGCGCTTTACGTTGATGCTCTTATTATCATTCTCCAGCTTTGCTTGTGAGCAGAGAATCATCAGCAGGAATTTCTCGTTCGGATTGTTAGAAAACTTTTGGCTGTAGGTTTGTATTCCGTGTAGCACTCCTGCATCCATCAAATCCACAACCTGGCCTAAGTCTCCGGCGTTGCGCGAAATGCGGTCTGCCGCCCACGTTAATATGCCGTTGTATTTGCCCGCCCGCATTTCCTGCAACATCTCGTTAAAGACCGGTCGTTGACCTGTCTCTTTAGCTGAGTGCGATTCGCGTTTTATCGTGACTACGTCGAGTCGTTCGCGAGCCGCGAGCGTGGACATCTCTTTAATCTGCGAATCAATTGATAATGCCTGAACCTCGTCCTGCTCGGTCGACTTCCGAGCATACAAACAGTAGCGCACCTTAACCGCCTCTTTGGCCTCGGGTCGTAGCCCAAGAGCCCCCTCCGTACCTTCATAAACCCTTGCGTTCATCATATGGCTTGTAGTTAGCTGTTAATCTACAAGTACAAGGAATGACGCAACCCCTGCTGTGAGTCCAGACCTGTTCCGACGCCCCTAGTTGATAAAAATGCTTCCAAAAGGGGCTTAAAATGTTAGGATTTGAGCAACTATATGGCCAGAAAGAAAGCATCAAATAAACAGGTTTCTATCGAGGCCTACTCTCACAAGGGTAAAAAACGCACGAACAATCCGCCCGTGGGACTTGTTTCTAGCCAGACTGACAAACTCAACGGATTTACAAAATACGAGCATGACCCCTACATAGACCCGTACTTGAGTTGGGCTGGCAAAAGAGAAGGCAACGAGGTAAACGTTCGCAATCTGTCACTGCACATCCACGAGCGCGTTGACCCGCTTCGGATCATCAAGTCGTTCCTAAAGGAGAAAGAGAATGCACAGATGTCTCTTTTCGATGCTTTCGATAACAAACTTGGTTTAGGAAAGGCATTTGAGTTCTACCACCATACACAAGACTGGACGAACCGTCTCATTGCAGGCGACTCGCTTTTGGTGATGAATAGCCTTCTCCAAAAGGAGGGTATGGCCGGAGAAGTTCAAATGGTTTACATGGATCCGCCATATGGTATTAAGTACAATTCAAATTTTCAACCCTTCGTGAATAAGAAGGAGGTAAAAGATAATAACGACGCTGACATTCCCGCTGAGCCAGAAATGATAACAGCGTTTAGGGACACCTGGGAATTAGGTATTCATTCCTATTTATCTCACCTACGCAACCGTTTCTTGCTAGCACGTGAACTTTTACATGAGTCGGGATCATGTTTTTTGCAAATCAATGACCAAAACCTTCACCTAGTCCAGTCCGTGATGGACGAAGTATTTGGGAGTGATAACTTTGTTGGTCTTATATCGTATGCCTCTACGAGCGGTCTTACTCCAAAATATTTGAGTCGAGTTGGAGACTATGTTATTTGGTATGCAAAATCGATAGATAAATTGAAATATAGACAATTATATTTAAAAAAGGATTCTCCATTTGATGACGAAAATTCTCGTTATGACCAGCTGGAGCTTGCAGATGGAAGTAGGAGGGCGTTGTCTTCGGACGAGAAAAAAGGGAATGTTCCAATTCCTGAAGGGGGAAAAATTTTCTCACTCGGTGCGCTGGACAGCCAGGGGAGTACAGGTGCCTCAACCCCATTTGAATATAAGGGAAATACTTACTTGCCCGCTACGGGTCGTCACTGGACAGTAAACTATCCAACGGGGATGGAAAGGCTTCAAGCCCAAAATAGACTTGCGGTTATGGGCAAGCGACTGCGCTTCGTTCGTTATTATACCGATTTTCCATACCAGCAAATATCAAATAATTGGATGGATATTGGAGGTGCGGTGCAAAGTAGAAACGATCCGAAAATATATGTAGTTCAAACAGGAACATCGATAGTACAAAGATGCATATTGATGGCCACAGATCCTGGTGACTTAGTTTTTTATCCTACCTGTGGTTCTGGGACTACTGCATACGTAGCTGAGAAATGCGGGCGAAGGTGGATTACTTGTGATACTTCTCGTGTTGCAGTCGCCCTCGCAAAACAAAGGTTAATGACCGCACATTTTGATTATTTCCAGCTTGCTCATCCAAGTGAGGGCATTACAAGCGGCTTTAGCTATAAAAAAGCTTCTCGCATTACGTTAGGTTCTCTTGCGAGTAACCAGATGTTACAAGAAGAAACGCTTTATGATCAGCCACTGATCGACAAGAATAAAGTGAGAGCAGCGGGACCCTTCACCGTCGAAGCAGTGCCAGGGCTTCGCGTCAAACCCTTTGATGGCAGTAGACAGAAGGTTGGTACTACTGGCGATGACTTGGCGCGTACAGAAGAAACTGCGAATCAAGCGACCTGTCGCGACGAGCTCAAAACAGCCGGCATTCGAGCAACGGGTGGAAAGGTAATAAACTTCTCGCGGATTGAGCCGATGGCTGGCACGCGCTTTCTGCATGCTGAGGGGGAAATTTTAGAGGACGGCAAGCAGAAGAAAGTACTTATCAGTTTTGGTCCGGACTATGGCGCTCTCGAACAACGACATGTTGAGGAAGCGGTGAATGAGGCACGTTCGCTCGCCGAGAAGCCGGACCTCCTCATTTTCGCTGCATTCCATTTCGATCCGGAGGCCGCAAAAGATATCGGCGAGATAGACTGGAAAGGAGTAAAGATTCTCCAAGCGCAAATGAGTGTCGATTTGCTTACCGCCGATCTTCGCAAAAATCGCTCGTCCAACCAAAGCTATTGGCTTATCGGTCAACCGGATGTTGAGGTAATCAAAAATAAAGACGGAACGTATAAGGTAAAAGTGAATGGCTTTGATTACTACAATCCCATTACAGGAGAAATTGATGCTGGTGATACGAAGCGTATCGCAATGTGGATGCTCGATACTGATTACGACGAACAAAGCATCATGCCTAATCAGGTATTCTTTCCTCTCAAGGACGAGAAGCGAGACTGGACGAGCCTTGCAAAAACTCTCAATGGCGCAGTTAATGAGGACGTGATGGATAATTTTGTGGGTGCCGAGTCCCTACCATTCAAAGCGGGCGAGAATAAAAAGGTGGCAGTGAAGATTATTGATGACCGAGGCATTGAGTCGTTCGTCATTCGCAAACTCTAATTCTATGAGTCAAAAAACCATCGGCAAGCTGATAATTAACGGCGCCCACACGGAGCCAACTCAATATTGGGCATATATTCGTGAGACACAAGAATTTGAACTGAAAGAAGGTCGCCGTCCTGCTGGATATTGGCGTACAAGTGGCGTTGGGAAAAAAGCCGCTGATGATCCTGGTGAATTTGTGCCACTTGGACTGGTGAATATGATTCGGCCTCGTGTGATCAAATGGCGCGAGGCAGGATATCCAAACGTCAATGGCACGACTCGCAAACTGTTGGAGTACTGGAATGATGGTACACAGAGGCAATTTCCGTTTTTCTTTTGCCAACTGGAGGCAGTGGAGACTGCTATCTGGCTTGCCGAAGCAAACGATAGTGAGAAGCAAGGTATTGAATTACCGTCAGAACCGGAAGGGTGGCAGAGACAGTGCTTCAAGATGGCAACTGGCACCGGCAAGACGGTCGTTATGTCGATGCTCATCGCGTGGCAGGCGCTGAACAAGCTCGCCAATCCTACGGACGCTCGTTTCTCAAAGAATATTTTGATACTTGCGCCGGGACTCACCGTCAAAGACCGTTTACGCGTTTTGAAACCAGAACGCGAGGATAACTTCTATCAAAGCTTTAACATCGTGCCTTCTTCTATGTGGCAGGAACTACTGCAAGCGAAAATTGTTGTTGAAAACTGGCACACGCTCGCACCGATTAACGAGAATTATGGTCCCAAGGTTGTGAAAAAGGGTCCTGAAAGTGACGAGGCGTTTACACGTCGCGTTGTAGCTGATTTCGGAAATTCCCAGAACATTCTTGTCATAAACGACGAAGCCCACCATTGTCATCGCCCCTCTGGATTTGAAGACAAAGAAGAACAAGAAAAGGCGACTATTTGGATTAGCGGTATTGACCGTATTCATCGAGCGCGGGGTGTCCTACGAGTGCTCGATCTTACAGCGACTCCGTTTAAGCCGACAGGCAAAAATAATCAGGGTGAGCAACTTTTTACCTGGATCGTGAGCGATTTTGGTCTCAATGATGCCATTGAAAGTGGCCTGGTAAAGACGCCACGCATCGCAGTGCGGGACGATTCGGTGAATATGAATAAAGATCTTCGCTCCAAATTGTTCCATATCTATCCGGAGGTGAAGGATGACCTCAATCGTCGTGCCGAAGCGCACGAAGGTCTGTCCGACCTTCTCTCGAATGCGATAGATATCCTGGGGGGTGACTGGTTACGAGAGAAAGAGGACTGGAAGCAACTTAGACCAACGATTAAAACCCCGCCCGTAATGATAATGATATGTAATCGCACAGAAACGGCGGCTCGCATTGAGTATGCAATCAAGAATGGTTATTTGGTTACCAAGGAACTCGGCGATGGATTACTCCGCATCGACCAGGAGGCATTGGACAAAGTGGAGGCCGAAGAGGCAAGCGAAATGGCAAAAAACAAGCGAGAGCTTGCAGAAGATTTGCGTGAGAGAGTGAATACCGTCGGCAAGGAGGGAAAACCGGGTGAGCAAGTACAGTGCGTGATAGGCGTAAACATGCTTTCGGAAGGATGGGATGCCCAAACAGTCACGCATATCTTGGGCGTTCGCGCTTTCACAAGCCAGCTTTTGTGCGAGCAAGTCGTCGGCCGTGGCTTGCGGCGTATTTCGTATGAAAACCTTTCTGAACCAGAATATGTGACTGTCTTTGGTGTGCCGTTTACTTACTTGCCGGTAGAAGATACTGGCGAACCGCCACAGCCTCCTACCGCTAAAACAAAGATAGAACCGAAGTCCGACCGCATGAATTTAGAAATCAAATGGCCGCATGTTCTGCGCGTGGACTACAAACTCAACTATTTTCTCGATGCTGATTGGGAAAAACTCAAGCCGCTTGAACTTTCAACCGATGATGCGCGAACGGTGGTGGAGATTGCTCCCGTCATAGACGGCAAACCAGATCTCACGAGACTTACGGAACTTCAGCTTCTAAAATTTGCGGAGGAGAAGCGATTCCAGAGTCTCAAACTCCAAGCGGCAGTTCGATTGCGTGAGAGATTTAAGAATAATTGGGATGGAGACCCCGCTAGCCACATAAGTCAGCTTCTCAAGATAGTCGATACGTTCATCGATTCGGACAAACTGGTTATCAAACTGCCGAAGTTTAAGCATGCCGAACTGTTAAAACGAATTGTTATTGCACTGAGCATTCAGAAAATTGTTGACCACGTCGGACAGTTTATTAAGAGCTCAAGCACCGAAGACCCAATCGCTATTTTCGACAGTGTCCGTCCAGTTCGGAGTACGGCGACAGCCCCCATATGGTACACGAGTAAATCAGCTCAATCTGTAAAGAAAAGTCAGATAAGTCATATAGTCGTAGACAGTAAATGGGAAGCGAGTCTCGCGTTTGAATTTGAGCGCGACCGTATTGAAGGACTAGTCTCATGGGCAAAGAACGACCATCTTGGCTTTGAGATTTACTATCTCTGGAAAGGTGCAATCCGAACATACTTCCCGGACTTCATCGTCAAATTCGAAGGAAACAAGTACATCCTTCTAGAAGTAAAAGGGCAGAAAACAGATCAAGACGAAGCAAAATGGGCGGCGGCTCAAGAATGGGTGCGTGCGGTAAATCTCAATGGCAATTTCGGTACGTGGGAGTTCAAAACCCTCGAAGACCCGAAGGATGTTTTTGAGATTATAAAAGCATGAGCGAAAAGCTAGGCGGTGGCGGGTTACCCGTTAACGAGATTGTTCCCATCAAACTGGTACCAGGCCAAGAACGAATAGCGGGCTATATAGACGGACTGAATGCGATTTTAAAGATATACGGTGTTAAGCCATCCGTCTTTCTTGATGGAGCAACTTTTCTTTGCAACCCGTACATAAAACATAATCCTGATTGGATTGCCCAATCAGCCCATTCGTTTAGAGAGATTGGATATCTGTTTTCTGGTGCTCCAACTAGAAGGGCCAGGAGTAGTTTTTTGATACGCGCACTACCAGTGTTTCGAATATTGCAACTATATATTCAAAACAGGAACTTAAGGTCAAAAAAGGTAGAAGAAATAATCCGTGTGTATTTAGACGAGGCAGAGGCAGCTTTTTTAGCCGCGCGCATTACAGAGATAACTCACATTTTTGCGGACATATCACATCATCATTCGAGTAAGCGAGGAAACGCACAAGACACGTTAAAGCGACTCCGGAAATTGGGGTTGGCAACAGAAACTGACACCTCTATAAACGAGTCTATATTTTTAGGTCTCGCAAAAGGATTCTTAAATACCATCGCGGAAACCATTTCTGCTCACTTGACTATACATAGAAAAATTGATCTCTTTTGTGAAGGTCTTAAGGGGGGTAAGGCAGATAGAAGATACTTAGCATTTTTACTTGCCTCAACCCCTGACGCTCATAAATATTTTTTCGCAGTTGTACCAGTTACGAACATCGATTGGATATGGAAGAACGACTTTCTTGATGTTGTTAAAGAAAGATCGGACGACTCAGATCAAGTAAGATATCGCACACCGGAGTTGGACTATCTTGCAAGGGTCGCTGAAAGCAATCCGAAAAAAGTTGTTGACTTTATGTTGTCTTTTGATACGACAGCAAATCTTAACCTAGAGACAATAGATCGATTTTTGTGGATATGTACCAAGTTGCCAGCTAAAGAGTTGGTACGCGTAGTACCGACAATTCGAGATAAAAAGTGGGTTCAGACTTTGGGAGGTAGAAATCATTGGGGTTTTGGATACAAACAAATGTTTGATACTCTCGCGACCGCAAAAGAGCACGAGACCGTGCTTACGCTAGCTGAGGCGATCCTTTCTGTGCGCCCAAAGGAGGATGCAAAAAGAAACCCCTTTGGTTCGGTTGAAAACCCCTTCTATTTCAGTGACCTTCATTACTCTGAAGTTTTCGGGAAGTTAAGCGAGATTGGTGGCGTATACGAAGAGAGTGTACTAAAGCTAACACTCAAAACTCTAGCGGATGTAGTTCTTTTGAGTGGCGAAAAGGAGGACGATGTGTTCCCGATTGGTGACATGTTTAGCTTATTCGATGTCGACTTCTTCACTCTTTCGCTAGAACATGAACGCCACTTATCATCACGCGATGACGTGCGTGATTTGAGTGCAGTCGCAAAGATATTCGCGGATAAACTGATTAGCAAATCATGTAATAAACCAGATGAGGCGCGGCGTTTATATAACACTTATGTCGCCACACTTCCCGACGCTCGTACTATGTGGCGCTTCCGTCTGTATGTTTGGAGTCTTTGTCCGGAGGTTTTCCGTGATGAATTAAGAACATCTTTCTTTAGGGGATTAGAGTCAGAGAAGACGCTTTGGCCAATAACAAGCGGGGCTGAATATGAACATGCATTAAGAAAAGCCTTCGGTGTCCTGTCTGTGCCAGAAAGAGGAAAATATATTCAGCGAGCGTTTGAATTATTTGAAAGCCTTGCTAGCGAACATCCGTACGGATTCGGGATTCTCTCTAGTATTTACGAGTTTCTGTCGGAGGACGATAGAAAGCACGCCGAGGTGTTATACAAGCAGCCACTTAAAGCTGACTTTTATCCTGAACCAAGTATTGTGCACGGGTATGCGGGGACTGTGGTGCCACAAACGCCATCAAACACTGAGGACGAATGGAAGAAACCTGTTTCCGAAATTGTGGAACTTCTAAAGACAAAATGGACGCCGGAAGCGCTTCATAAGTCGGATACGAAACATGATTTTCTGCGGCCCATAAATGCCGAGGGTGTCGCCGACAGGCTACGAAAAGATATCAAAGAGCGACTTGGAGATTATGCGAGCAATGCGAGGTCATTTCTCGGCAGAAACAATCTGGATGCTCACTACACATACTCATTCCTACGGGGAATTCAAGAAGCAATCAAGGCCGACTACGCGCAAGCAAAGAATATTGATTGGAGCAAAATTGTTGCACTTGGTAAGGATATCGCTGAGTCAGGCAATGCGAAGCAATTTGACCATCAAATGCGAGAACGTGAGCAGTTCAACGCATGGCTTGCTGGTTGGACTGGCGTGCATTCAAGTCTTGCAGATGTGCTACAAGAACTTCTCCATGCAGAAGATGACTCTTCTATTGTCGATTTTGACACTCATCGTGATGATATTTTCTACATAATTAACTATTTGTTGTCATTTCCTAATCCTATGCCAGCCGATGAAAAGCATGAGACCGCGGGTATGAAAGAAAAATCTGTCGGAGAAAATGGGTATCAGGTAAGTGACCCTTATACAATCGCCATAAACTCAGTGCGAGGCCGAGCTTTTCAATCGTTTGCTCTCTTTATTGAGTGGGACGGTAAGAAATTCCCGAAGGAAGCTTCTTCTAAATTGTCAGAAGACGTAAAGAAAGCATTTGATGAACTTCTCGCACGGGAGGATACGGGAGCGATTATGTTTATGTTTGGGCATTATCTGCCATTCTTCTACTTCCGTGACAAGGTATGGATACGAGATAGATTACCTCGCATTTTTACAACCGAGACGGATAAAAAGCATCTTTATCTTGCCGCTTGGGAAGGATATTTAACGAGGGCCCTTTATGCGGAGCTATTTGAAGAACTCCATAGAGAATATGCACGCGCTATAGAGTTAGATTCCTCTTCGTATACAAAACGCAAGTACCGGGGAGAGTTGGACGAAACTCTTGCAACACACTTGGCGCTAGCATACATACACTTCAAAGAGTTTGGTTTTGAATCCGACTTGTACAAAGCGTTCTGGAATGTTACGAACAGTAAACGTCACGCCGCTTTTGTATCATTCATTGGTCGTCATGTAATATCTCGAGACCGTCCTGAAGAGTGGCTGAAAGAAAACGAAGAGGTAAGCATAAAAAAGATTGAGGCGTTCTGGGACTGGGTGCTTGAGCACTGCGATGATAAAGAGGCGTTACAGGGATTCGGATTCTGGATGCAAGCGAAGTACAAGATATTTGATCCTGTGTGGCTTGCTGACCGTATCGATAAAACACTGGAAAAAACGAATGGAAATATCGGATGGGAAATCGGTTTCGTCGACTCGTTATCGATACTTGCCAAAGCTGCCCCGGAGAAAACACTGAGCGCCTTGCGACGGCATCTGATTGACGGGAAAATTCTAAGAGAAGCTCGGGGCTATATCCGCGTGGATAGCAATCTGATTGATGTGCTAAAAACACTCTACGCCAATCCTTCAACTAAGGATAGGACTTATAAACTCATAAATGAACTTCTACCAATTGGTGGTGGGCAATTCTGGGGTCTGAAAGAAATTTTGAAGTAAACCGAAGTTTTTCTACAAACATGAACATTTACGATTTGCATAAGAAGATAAATATCGTTCTCGATGAGGAGGTGCGTTCTTATGCCGCGAACGGGAGAATTCGCGGAGGTCTAGGAAGTATGAATGTAACTCTTCAAAGTGTTCCTAATAATGGCTGGACTAATGAAGGTCAGATCCCACAGCTTCTTTTTGATAGAAGCGACCCGACAGTTATTAGCTCCCCAAACGCGACGACACTAATAAAATTCTATTCATCTCTTGATCCTGATGATAAGAGTAACTTTAGAATCTATCTCATAGCTCACTTAAGAAAAGATTCGCCATATGCAAGTGTTGGATACTTAATTTTCTTCGTGTTATATCGGATCGGGGAGACGGTTGACGCTATCCAGCAGGCACGTCGCGCACTTCTGGGCGATACCGTTCATGGATACAGTAATGTTCTGGGAGTCTTCTCAATGATTATTTCCCGAGAGTATCTCGAGATCGATTCAAAAACCTACGAGGATATAAAGTTAGTTCTTCAAGGTGATTCTGAATATAAATTTTGGCTTGAACAGAAAATCAACCTTGCTCTCCTAAAGCATCTTGAAAGAGATCTGAATGATGTAAATCCGGAGGTTAACACTGACCGCGATAAGGTGATAGAGCTTTGGGGTAAGAAGTTCTCAAACATCGAGGTACCTCAACTTATAAAGGAAATTGAAGATGATTTTAGAGATGGAGACTTTTCAGACACAAAATTTGCCGCGTGCATCGGGAGGATCAGGGTTTTGCTGGTTGAGATTTCAAAACGCATAGCCCTATCCATTGCTCAGTCTCGTAGTGATACCTCCGTGACTGAGAATTCTGATGACCATCACTTCTTTCAGTATTTGAAAGATAAAAGAGTTATTAATGATCATGAATGGAATATATTAAGGTCGATGTACGGCTTGGCCTCAGATCAAGGATCTCATAGTTCTGTGTCGAATCGTGAGTATGCGAGATTGATCAAGAATATAACTTACGAGATGGTGCTACTTTTCTTGAGCAGGCATGGAATTTAGGCAGTATGATGAACGAAACATCAGAGTCATGATTAAGAAAATCAAGCTGGATAAGAATCTCGTTGGCATTGCAGGTGTCTACTACACAGCTGCAAAGCTTACTCACATGGGGTATGTTGCGCTTGTCACAACTCGCAATACGAAAGCATATGATTTGCTCGTCTTCAAACAAGGAGAACGCAAGGTCTTGCCGATTCAAGTCAAGACGCGATCCTCGGGAGGTTTTCGGGTCGTAGGAATTGACGATATCAAAACCATCAACAGGGAACTGATCAAGAAAATAACATGCCCTTATGTGTTGGTCGATTTGAAGGAAGAATATCCTGACTTTTACATTTTGTCTACGAATCAAATGCGAGAGCTAGTTAAGAAAGACTGGAATTTTTGGGAGCATAACCATACACATCGCAAGCCAGTTAGAAAAACCAAAGTACAAATAATTTTTCAATTGAGGGAAACCATGAACCTTCTAAATGATTACAAAAACAAATGGGAGAATCTGCATTTAAGCTAGCACTTAGAATCTAAGCACCTGATTCTTTCGCTTCTTTTACATCTACTGTTTTCGCTAGCTCCGATAACGCACTGAATATCTGGGCTGGTTCCGCGGATATTATTTTCACTCCTGGCGGAAACGACTTGAGCAGCATATCTTTTTGCATGATCTTCTCATCGAGTAAGACCGCAATCCCCATGTCGGTCTTTTTCCTAATCAGTCTGCCAAAACCTTGTTTCAGATCCAATGCCGTCAATGGTTCGTAGTACGACGAATAGCTGTCACGGCCTTCTCGCCGGACTTCCTCGCACCGGGCTTTGATGAGTGGCTCCGTCGGGACTTTATACGGGATTTTGTATATGAATAGCGACCGTAGCGAAGGTCCAGGAACATCAACGCCCTGCCATAGAGACGCTGTTCCTATCAGTACGGAGTTGATGTCATTCGCAAAGTCGCGAACGATTGAAGTGACACCGGTTTCTTTCGATTGCCGTAGAAGCCAGATATTTCTGCTCGATAAGTGCTCGGCCAAACCGTTATAGAGCCAATCCACCTGCTCGTGACTTGAGCACAGAACCAGCGAGCCTCCCTGAGAAGCGACGATAGCCTCCTTTAGAAAATCCAGACATTGCTGGGCGTGTTTGCGTTTTGCTTCCCTCGCGCTTGCATATGAAATACCGCGAGGCACAAAAAATTGCACCTGTCGTGAGTAATCAAATGAGGACGGTCGCTGGAGATATTTGACATGTCCTTCCTCGATGAGGTCCGTGCCGCATCGGTGCGCAAAGAAGTTGAATTTGTCATCCACCGTAATTGTTGCCGAAGTCATGACCACGGAATTGAATGTGTCATAAACAAGGGACTCCATCTCTTGAGCGATTGAGAGAGGCGCAGCATGTATCTGAACTGTGCTGTTGGAATGCTCGATAAACCGCACGTGGTAATCTCCGTCGCCTATGATCTTGTCGATTGTGTTTACGAGGCGGTCGGTTAGATCGGCACGAATGGTAAGACTCTTTTTCAATTTGTCGTTGACGGTTCTCTGGGAAAAATCATTGAGGATAGTGCTAATTTGTCCCAAGCGTTGCCTGATGCTATCCAATATTCCCGTGAGCGGTTTCATGTGCTCCGGCGTTTGCGACAATTCTGAGAAGGATACTTTAATATCCCATTTCGACGTTGGGTCGGGTGGCACGATCTTCTCAAGCACTTCGCCGAATAACATACGTATATCCAATCGCAGATCTTTTTCGATACCGTCAAATGTGACGCCCAGTTCCGGTAGTCTCGTATCCGGAGAAGCTCCGATGATCGCATCCATTATCTTCCGCACTCCACGGCGCTCATCATAGAGCTGATACATGAGACGTTCTAGTAGGTATTGTGACAGCGTCAGAGTCCACGCCGATGTGGCGGCATCCTCTAGATGGTGAGTTTCATCGAGGACGACAAATTTCGCTTCAGTCGGCAACACAGGATGCGCGAAAGCAATTTCTTCGATAGTCTTACTTTCATTTTCCGGTTCAATGGGATCTTTTCTATTTACTACTTTGCGATGCAGTCCCATCAACAATATCGCGTGGTTCATGATCACGAGGTCCGCATCCTTCGCGCGCAAACGTGCCTTTGCCAAGAAACATTTTTCCGCATCGAAAAGTTCGCAAACATCTCTTGCACAGAGTTCGTCTAGATTGCATATATCTTCTTTGACTCGTTTCGGAATGCGCTCCGTCAGCCAGTATGGCAGTTCATCCCAGTCGCCGCGCTCGGTCTCCAGTACCCATGCTGACAACAGCAGGAACGCGAGACGCGTCGTGAACCTCGTCTCTTCCTCCGCGTGTTCATACAGCGAGCGTTGCGAGAATTCCGTAAGGGCTTCACGCGTGAATTCACGGAATTTATCAAGGCACACGTAATTTTGCTTGCCCTTCACGACCGCTACCCGCAGGTCTGGCTTAACAGTTTCGCGTACATGTTTTATCTCCTTGAAAGCCAACTGGTCTTGCAGCGCCTTTGTGAACGTCGAGATAACGACAGGAATATCATTCTTTAGCGCAAACATTACCGAAGGGACAAGATACGCTTTCGATTTCCCGACTCCGGTCCCTGCCTCCACCACCGCATGTCGTTTTTCATTGAACGCTTCCGCAACGAAGCGTGCCATAGAACGTTGTTCCGGCCTATCCTCAGAATATTCGAGTACTCCTGCGTCGGAAGAAAAGAATTTTTCAACCCCCGCAATATCTATCGGTCTCGTTAAGACGAGTTTATTTTGCTCGGCGTCTTTTTTACGATACGGCACATGTGCTTCGACCAATGCGGAAATATCAATAACCTCGTCGCTTTTACCGGGGAGAAAGTTTGCCCACCACCACCCCGTACGCTCAGCAAGGAATTTGAGCGCGGAGACCTTCTTACGATTCTTCTTATTCCATACGTCTCGTAGACGCTGTAAAATTGTGAATTCCAACTCGCAGTCGGCTAGTGCTCTATGCGGGACTTTGCCTAGGGAAAACGCCTCGGCCAACGCTGCCGTACCGTGACCCATCGCGTTCGTAGGCAGGACGAAGAAAGCAATCTCCATAGAATCGTACTTTTCAGAAAATTTCATCCCCTCACGTTCCAACATACGGAAGTCAAACGAGTAGCCATTGTGAGCGATTGCCGGCCGCTTCTGCACAAATTTTCGCAATTGCTCAATGACTTCACCTATAGTCGGTGCGCCTTCGAGCATCGAGTCAGTTATGCCTGTTATCCTTTTCGTAGTGTCAGGCAATTTATCGTTGTATCTTACAAACGAGGAGTATCGATCTTTTATCTCGTCTCCGGAAATCAGCAAAGCTCCAATCTCGATGATCGCGGAGTTGGCAATGTCGAGACCAGTTGTCTCTATATCAAGTACGATGTATTCCATACATATTTTGGCTTACAAATCTCACTATACTCTCGGCTGTATGGATTTCCAGCAAAATTGTCCTTGCAAAAAGCACTGTTGGTAACTCGCTTCGCAATCATCCGAATGTAAGCTAGGGTGCCAGACGATAGCCAAAAGTGCTATCATGTTCTCTACACCACCAATATCGGCCCGGAAGGGCGGCGACCTAAACCATTCGCAAGAGTGGCATGGTCGGGAAGACCCAATCACGATACTGAACCCTGCGTTCAGCGACTCGTGATTGGGCTATATCCCGAAAGGGGTGTAGGGCCGCAAGGCCTAGCTGGCGCAGGGCTTAGTGTTTTTTGCGCCAGTGAACAAAATCAGGTTCACTATGGCGATCATCATTTCAAAAAACGGCAAGAATGCCGTCAAAGTAGAAAAATCATCCTTCGACAAGGAGAACTTTCTCCAGCAGTACATCTATGAAAATCCCGAGAGCATTCCTCTATACGATATCAAAGAAGACATCCGCTTGTTAATTCTCGCGCGGGAATTCCAGACGACGAGTGGCCCAATAGATGCGCTTGGCATCGACAGGGACGGGGAGATATACATCGTCGAAACGAAACTTTTCAAGAATTCCGACAAGCGCACCGTCATCGCGCAGGCACTCGACTACGGCGCGGCGCTCTGGAAGCACTCCGGCGACTTCACTCAATTTGTGTCGGCGCTTGATGCCGCAGTGGCTGAAACCTTCAAGATGAACCTTGTCACAAAACTCCGTGATTTTTTCGGGTTATCCGAAGAAGAATCAGCGATCCTTCTTGAGAGTGTGCGACAAAATCTATCCGAAGGCGCATTCCGCTTCGTCGTCTTAATGGATCAGCTTGATGCCCGTCTGAAGGATCTCGTCATATATGTTAACCAGAATAGCCAGTTCGACGTGTACGCGGTCGAGTTCGAATACTACAAACACGAGAGTCAGGAAATCATCATCCCGAAAATCTTCGGCGCAGAGGTGAAAAAGGAAATGGCGGTCGTATCTTCCGGTGCGCGTCGTCAGTGGAACGAATTGTCGCTCATGGATGATGCAAAACAAAAACTCTCGCAGAAGGAATATGATGCGTTCAAGCGCATTTATGATTTCTCAAAACAGCGTGCAACTGAAGTTCGTCTTGGCACGGGGTCCTACGGTTCCTTCAGCCCGATTTTTGCGAAGTTATCCGGTAAATCACTTTTCACACTAACGACTGACAAGCGCCCTAGCTTCAACTTCGAGTGGATTTCGAAAGACAACGAGCGTACCGCGGAAGTTTTCAAACAAAAACTCGAGTCGATTGGCTTCTCGTTTCCAGAGAATTTCAAGGAAATTCGTCCGAGCGTATTGACTGACGAGTGGTTGCCGCGCGTCGATAAGTTTCTCTCAGCGATTTCCGAGATGCTCCGTGATAGTGAAATAGTTTAAATCAAGAACATCTTCCGCAAACTCTCCCGCGTTTGCAGCATTGCCTCGCGCTCGCGCGATGGCAAATGGTCATACTCGCCCTGATAGGGACCTTTGAAGTTCATGCCCATTGCGCGCGGCCTGCAATCCTCCGCGATGATGCTTGAAAGCAGAATTGAAAACGCGTCCACCAAATCATCGTATTTCTCTATACCGAAGCCTGTAATTTGATTAATGAGCACCGGCATTTCTTTGGGGAATAGTACCTTACCGCTTTGCACGAGATGACTCACAGCGGAGAGACGCGCGTACTTGTCTTGGCCGTGGATTTTGATGCCAACCGCCGTATAGCGATCCGCCTTTAATTTCTCGACAGCTGCTGATTGGTACCCCACATCTTCGACGCATAACTTGGACATACCCAAACTATCTGATATAAGTTTGGCCTGGTCCACCATTTCTAAGAACGATAATCGTTTATTAACTACATTTGGCAAAATATATATCTCAAGTTTGTCCCCACGGCCGTAGACGCGTGCAGATACCATCGCGGTAAAGTCGGCTCGTTCGTCTTTTGATATTGCCAAGTCGATACCGGTTGCGCACCACGAAGGACTCTCGGGCCTGGGTAACGCGTCATAGTACTTGATCCATTCAGGCTTAATGAGCTGCTCATCGCGCGAGAGGATTTTGAGAAGATATTCTCTTGCCCATGCAATCGGGTCCTTTATCATCCTCCTCTCTTCATCAACCGATTCGGGCGTCGGATACTTGCCCGGCCAGCGCGGGTTGCCATCGTCGTCGAAGAAGGAGTATTCGCGGAATTCACCGTCGCGCTCGCCGGACTCAATATTGTACTGGAGTCGGCGCATGAGACTGTCTTCATGCAAAAGATTCCCGACCATGACAAAGCGCGTGAGTTTGTCGCCAACGGGAAGAAGTTCGCCCGTAAACCATTCAGAAAGTCTGTCTCTGCTTTCCTGCGTTTGTACCGACTCCAAACTCTCGAGGTCGTCGCAGACAACCAAGTCAGGTCTGAATTCATCGTGGAGTACTCCGCGTATGGACTGTCCTACGGAAACGGCGGCAATCCGTGCATTGAGCTTTCGGATAATGAGTGCCCGCGCTCCCCATTGATCCTTCTCTTCATCAATGGGACCAAGGTCGCCGCGAAGTAGCGCATTGCTCTCGAGCTGACGGCGGATGTTGGCGAGGCATCGGCGCGCTTTCTCTTCTGTTTGGCCGACAAGGAGCACGTGCTTTTTCTGCTCTACCCCAAATACCGCCCACAGCACGTACGCCACCGAGGCAATCGTGGTCTTTGCGCTCCCGCGAAAAGCGGTAATGACGATGAATTTCTTGCGGCAGTCGCGCAGGAGCTTGATGATATCTTCTTGGAACGGAGCGGATGGATACTGTAGCCGCCTGTGGAAGTAGATAGGGAAGAACCACTCGAAGTCGCGCTTCACGACCTCAAGACGTATCGCCTTGTTATTGAGAATCTTCTCAAACAACCTGTCCAATTTATTTCTCTTTTGGTTTTTGCGGTTTCTCTTTGCCATACAATGATGAATGCCTAAGCGCTTGCCTCACGGACGTTTTGTCTGCGGCGGGTAGCGGTTCATTTTTGGTCGTGACCGTCCCCGAAAACTCCACCTTATTGGCATACCGGTAGCTGTTGTGCTGGAGCCACAGTCGCGCGGCTTCGAGCTTGCCTTGCCTGATGAGTGAAATAACTTGGGACTCGGCCAAGTCGTTGATGAACTCTCGGCCTTGATTAAGAGCGGTTTCTACCTCCTCTGCGAATTTATTGCTCCTCTTAATCCAACGGTAAAAGGTGGTGCGAGAGATTTTCACCTTGTCGCACGCGATTTCCTTGATTGGAGTGCGTTTGAGTTGCTCCAGCAATGCCACTCTCAATTTGTCTTGGCGGACTTTAATCGTTTGTACCTTAGACATATTTCTCGGGATTGAAGCCGGTAAGTTTACGGAAGCGGTCGATGACAAGCTGGCAGTATTCTGGATCTATCTCGATGCCAATGCAGATGCGCTTTGTCTGCTCGCACGCGAGAAGCGTCGTACCAGAACCAAGAAATCCGTCATACACGACATCGCCGATGCGCGTGCTGTTCAAAACAAGGCGGCGGACTAATGGAATTGGTTTTGTCGTCGGGTGCATCGGACTCTTGGCAGGTCTCGGATATACGATTACGCTCCTATCCTTCGACTTCAGAAATTCATGCACTCCGCCCCACCCATATACTATGAGTTCGTGTTGTGGCGCGTAGTCCAGGCGGCCAACGACTGAGCTTGTTTTCACCCACACAAGGAGCTGTCCGAATTTCAGCTTCGCCTCTAACATTCCTTGCCTTAGGGCGAATACCATTTTGTCGGAGTTGAAGATGTAGAAACTGTTTTTCCTTTCCAGATGTGGTGTGGTCGCCTCGATCCACTTGCGAGTGAACGCGGTGTACTCCTCGTCGCTCTGTAGGTGGTCGCCTTCGACCAATTTGTCTTTCAGTAGTGTCTTGAAATTACGCTTGCTCTCGACAATGGCGACACCATACGGGGGATCGACGATTACGGATTTGATTTTCTGGTTCCCAACAACTCGCGCGATGAATTTCTGGTCTCGACAATCACCGCAGGCGAGTACGTGATTTCCGAGACGGATGATGTCTCCGAATTTAATTGAGTTTTTTGACTGGGTCATGGCTGATTTTTTTGAAACGATTAATAATTACTTGGCAGAAAACTGTCTCCAGTTCGCAACAGTACGCCGTGCGTCCGAGCTGTTCGCACGCTGAAAGAATGCTGCCGGAGCCCGCCGTAAGGTCGAGCACAGCATCTCCCGGTCGAGTGCAACGACGGAGTGCTTTCTCGTGTAAGGTCGGACTTTTTGAAGTCGGATGTTCGTATTTGTTGCTGGGTAGGCGCTTCACGAGCCAGATGTTTAGGAGGTCGAGGATGTCTTCCGTGAGGCGATTGCCGGTAGTGACTTCTTTGTTGATAATTTCGTTCAGGTTCCTCACTTTGTCGTTGAGCCACGGTTTTCCGACGGTTCCATAGACGACGAACTCCGTCGCCTTGTTGAACGCCACGGCTGGAGTGGGCGATTGATTATCTTTAATCCAGATGCACAAGCGCAACGAACGGATACCGAGTTCTTTGTACAGTTCTTGGAAGAGATATACCCATCGTTCATCGCACCAGAAGAGAAAGTGCGCGTCGGGCTTGGAGACCGCGAGCGAATTTTGCATCACCGATTTAACGAATGCGCGATATTCTTCTTCTGATTTGTTGTCATTAACCTTACCTCCGTACTTTGCCTTACCCCCGACACCCTTGTCGTACGAAAGACCGATGTTGTATGGCAAATCATCATTCACCATGCTGGCACGGACGTCACCCATGAGTTTCTTAGCAATTTCCAGGTCGGTCGCATCGGCACAAATCAACTTATGACGGCCCAAAGCAAACACATCGCCAAGCTTGATTTCCGTCGTCTTCGCACGTTCCATTTCTTTTTCTTCGTCTATCTCGTCATCTAGGATTTCGAGATTGTCGTTAAAGACGCAGCTCAGGTCGTCGGCATTGAACCCAGCCGTGAGAAGCTCGCCGAGGTCGAACTCCTCGGCCAATTTTGTCCAGTCCCAATCCGCGCCACTTCGATTTGAGGTGAGAACTTTGAATAACGAAATGCATTTCCGTCAGCACTCCTAAAAGACCACAGGTAGTGCGGTTGGTGATGTAAACCTCAAACAATCAAAACTCAAGCGAGAACTTTCGGGGTAACCGGCGGAATGGTTGCGAGTAATTGAAGCAGGTGTGCCACGATGGCGGAGAGGTAATGCGCGAGATATCCGCCAACCGAGCGTGGCATGGACGTAATGAATCCGTAGACGACTTTCAACATGCGGAAGTGCGTCTCTACTTTCATCCGGAGGTTCAGTAACTCAATCTGATCAGGCGTTGCTATCTTTCGCATGTTGCATCGCGTTGCCGTCAAGACCATGCGTTCATTCTCGATGTAGAAGTCTTTGGTGAACTCTTCGCCCACATAGCCCGCGTCCGCAACGAAGAGTCCGCGAAGCTTTGCGTTCATCTGTTTGAAGACAGCACGATCGTCGCCGTTTGCTGAGGTGAACTTGAGTGCCAGAATACGCCCTTCCAGATCGGCAGAAAGATGAGTCTTCAAGCCAAAATAGTAGCCTTTGCCCGTCTTTGACTTGGTTGCGAAGTCAGCCATCGTCTTGTGATGCTTTGAGTTCTTCAAGAGACATACGGGAGTTTCAGTCGCGTCAGTGAACTTCAGGAAATGTGCGTGTCTGCGGAATATGCTGATGATGAGCGCTATGACAATCGCCAGGTAGCCCTGCGTGCGATTGATCGAGACAACAAATGTGTTGTACGAGCACGGAGGCTCGACGATGTTGTACAACGACTGCTTCGTCTCAATGTTCTGCTGCTGCTTCAATACTGCACACGTGACCGCTTCGATGTTGGTAAGCGCCGGTTTTCGACCTTTGGGATGTTCTCTGTTTTTGAGTTTCAAGGAGCTGAAGATGTCTGCTATGATTGCTTTGAGGTTTTGATATGTGGTGATTGATTCGTTCATACAAGAGGCGCCGTCAGGCGCCTCTTGTAGTATTGCACGAATATGGACTGGTGCATTTCGTTATTCAAAGTGAGAAGATAATCGCGGAACTCTTTGTCGGTGAGTGGACGACTTGGGACACGAACTTCGATTTCCTCCTCATCGCGCCCGAGGAGTGAGAGGGCAAGAACACGTTGGTTCCCGGCTACAAGCGTGCCGTCAACATTGATGCATGGTAGTTCGGCGATATTGAATTTCCGCAAGCTACGCTTCAGTCCTTCGAGTTGTAGGGGACTGAGTGTCCGAGGATTTTTCTCGTACCGGATGAGCTCCTTCACCTTGCGGCGCTCAGTATGCCATTCAAGTTTCTTGGCCATATGTTTTTCGTTAGCGAATAATCGACATCGACTCCAGAGTCGTCATTTCGCTAAACAAAAAACGCAAAGCGGAAACACACAAGCTCATGCTTGTCTGTCCTCGATTTGCGTTTCTTTATCGGACGCTCACTTCGCGCGATGGCTAGAGCATCCGATCAGTTGTTATTCGCAGATTTTTAGACGTCCTGCCACTTGTTTTTTTGGGCTAAGCCCGCAAGAGAAGGAACGCCAGCCGTAAACGGCCAAGGTGACTGACTATGTTAGAGAGCGATGCCTGTATTCAGGATAACCCAACGGCAGGTGCAGTCAATGTTTTTTTGTCCAAACTGTGGATACACAATTGTTACAGTGCGCTGTCACAGTTGTGATAAGAAATTTTCCGTTTCCATATTTTGGTTGAGCCACATTTCTCTAGAAATGTTACAGTCCCGAAGACCCCGTTTTCGTGTCACATTTGTAACATTTGGATTTGGTACGGTACCGCCCAGCCTCTTCGGCCTTCGAAATGCATCGAAAGTCGCCGAATACTCTTTGAACTGACCCATACCGACAGGCATCGGTCGGGTGCACGATAGAGAGGTCAAAGAACCTTGCGGTGCTTGACCGGTGGGGTACGGTATCGCCACGGGCAACAAATATCCAAAAGAACCCCCGGCGGGGGTTCTTTTGGTATTCAGATTGCGCGGGGAGCAAAGTGCCTGCTCTCGCTAGGCGAGTTGATGGATAATTAAAATCGCGCCCTTCCGTAGCGAGATTTCTGCATACTTTCCGGTCAGGCGGTTGCGAATCCCTTGGGCGGTTCCGGATTTCAAGACGGCGTTCTTCAGCGGATAGAAAAGGCCTTTCGTCGTTACTCTGCTTGCGTCGCGGCCGATAGCGATGCAGTAACGGGGACAGGCACAGTTAAATAAGCAAGAATGTGGTATAAACTATGCAACAAAATATTCCGAAAAACGTTGCCTGCCCGCATTTTCTAATCTCGTGGTGCGCCCCAGTAGTAGAGCGAAGCTCACTACGGGGCAGAGCTGGATTCACTTTCTGAAAGAATCAAAAACCTGCAAGGATATCAAAAATCCACCGCCTCTGATTTCATTTCCTTAGAACAATCCATCCTATCCCATTCGATAAACTCAGGGCAGGCAAAATCATTCCAATAACATCCTTACAAACTTGAGAATGTAAGGATGTGGTGTACAATGAAATTATGGCGAAGATAAAGACGGCAAAACAAATGGAGCGGCATTTGAAGGGGATGTCGAATCATTACCGCATTGAGATATTGCTTCTTATCGCCGAGCGCGATGGCATAACATTAGAGGATATCGTTGAAACACTCGGAGCCAATGAAAAAACCATCGGCGAACACACACGTCGGCTTTATCAGGCGGGACTTTTGAATAAAAAATATCGCGGAAAATTCGTAGAGCACACCTTGTCGCCGTACGGCAAAACTTTTGTTCGCTTCCTGCGATCGTTTCAAAAGATATAAGAACATCCTTATAAACTGGAGTTTGTAAGGGTGTTGTAGTAAAAGATTTATGAGAATTAATAATTTTTTTAAATTGGTTGTCGCGATTACGGTATCAGAAATGGCCGGGGTGATTGGTGCGTTTTTTACAGCTCCTGCGGTTCAATCTGATTGGTATTCAGAACTTATCAAGCCCGCTCTCAATCCTCCTGCGTGGGTATTCGGTCCGATCTGGACGACATTGTTTGCGCTTATGGGCATTTCTCTTTTTCTCGTCTGGAAACAACATCCTTACATACTTGAGAATGTAAGGATGTTGCGTGTGTGGAAATGGGCGGTTGCACTGTTTTTTATTCAATTAGTTTTGAATACACTCTGGTCAATTATCTTTTTTGGTCTGCACAGCCCCGGCGGTGCGCTTGTCGAGATTGTTTTTCTATGGCTCGCCATTCTCGCCGCGATTATCGCATTTTATAAAATCTCTATACCGGCCGCATGGCTTCTTTTGCCATATATTCTTTGGGTCAGCTTTGCTATGTATCTCAACTACTCCATTTGGATGTTAAATTAGAGCGAAACATTCTGAAAGAATATGCCTCGCTTGATGATTTCTTAACTGCCTGGACTAAAACCGAACAAGACGCAAAGGGACGGGAGCGGTTTCTCAAAAGCGGATCCGGTAGGACATTCTTAAAAAAACAGCTAGCTCACTACTTGGGTACAAAGCTGTGACGCCGGCAAGCCGCGTGAGAGCGGAGCGATTTTACGCGGCTAATACTCGCTCTTATGCGCGAATAGTGTTTGCGTGACCATGAGAAAGAGAAAGACTAGAAAGGCGTAGAGCAACTGCTTCCACTCTCCGCGAAGAATGGCTGCGCCGATTGCATAAACGA
>Ga0209542_10002527_pt1 | contig 40772 bp, 43 predicted proteins | sample RifCSPhighO2_01_FD_184028 | JGI IMG/M metagenome (GOLD analysis project Ga0209542, IMG submission 184028) | Soil microbial communities from Rifle, Colorado - Rifle CSP2_plank highO2_0.1 (SPAdes) (version 2) | ecosystem: Environmental > Terrestrial > Deep subsurface > Rock core/Sediment ... | reverse complement strand
CTCTTGGGGCACATCTTGACAGGGGTGGCTCGGCGCTTGTAATACCAAATCATTTATCCGGAGACGATATCCCTCTAGAGCAAGCATATCTGATCGATGCTCTGGGGACATCTATACAGCGGTTAACGGCGCCGGTGGGTAAAAAGCAGTTTGACGGAAGGGAAGGTTTTTTTAATGCAGCAGTATTACACGCACTCCCATATATAGGAGTTGAGAGGCCTTTATTGGTACAAGGATATGATACCGGCAAATATGATCCAGAACTGACAAAGAGATTGAGAGATCTGGCATTTTACATTACTAATCGTACTCTACATACACCTGGAGGATTACTCATGTATCCCCCAGAGGGCACAAGGAGCAAAGATGGGAAACTTCAAAGAGCAAGACTCGGAGTAGGACATGTAATAATAGACTATTTACTTAATAGCACTTCTGAAAGTCCGCCAGCAATCATAGTTCCAGCGGCTATTATACCTACAGGAAAATTCAGTCGAAGTTTCAACTGGAAATATTCAAAAAGACCGTTGGATCCTTTGGAGATCAGGATCGGACAGGGAGTACCTATGGATCAGTTAAGTTATAACTTCAATCCGCGTGAAATTACTGCAGACTGTATGCAGTTGCTGAAAGGTATGATGCCTTCACATATGCATGGATTTTATGCAAGTAAATGATAGTGAAAAATTCAATTAATGAACCCATAGTATAATAACTGCATGAAAGAAGGGAGAAGAGTTGATTTTGATCAAGCTTATAGTGATATGATCGACCATAAGTATGCATTTTGGTTGATTCAACATTTATTGTCATCCAATCAGACAGGATCAAATTTTACAGAAATGCTTGAGAGCATGAGGATGCATTTAAATTACTACAATAAATCTTTAAAAGAACTCCAGGAAGCAATCGAAAGTACAGGCGGTCAATATCCTTTAAACGAAGTTTGGCTAGCAGATCGTGATGCAGCATATTATTTGCGTTATAGTTTACCTGACGATGAGAGAATATCTTTTTGGTATAGCACAAAAGTAAGTAATTTATCGGCGGTAGCAGAAGATGTGCCGGGAAAAGTCCTAGCTTTTGGGTTACCTTTATCACCACAAATAATCGTACCGACAGGTCAAAAACTGCTAATAAATAATTTATATTTTCGTGGTCATAACAGTTGCTATAGAGTTCAGCCTGAAGTTGACGCAAGACTATTGACAGACTTGTCAAGATTAGTAAGATACTGATGTCTTAACCTCAATTTATTTGTTAAAATAAAGTTTATGACCCGCGAAAATATAAATCTCACTCTTGCCGTAATAGTCATCGTCGGTTTTATGGTATTTATATTTTTTTCACTAAGTTCCGGTACGATCGCAGACGAGGAAACATTAACACCTACTCCCATTCAGGATAAAACCAATGGCGACCCTGCCGGTTTTAACCCTAACTATGGTGATCTTACAGAGGAACAAATAAAAATCGTCGACATCGCAGTTGGAAATCTTCTTAATAATTCAGAAGGTATCACGCCTCCCATGATTTCAGTCATCAATTTTGAGGAAAAAGAATTCAGCGATGCATCGCTTGGCTGTCCTCAAGAAGGCATGTCATATGCCCAGGTTATAACGCCGGGATATCAGGTCATTCTCGAGGCTCAAGGCAATGAGTACGACTACAGACTGACAGATGAGAAGAATATTATTTTGTGTGAGAAGTAGTTGAGAATGTATGAAAAAAGTTAATTTGTATAGAGTTTTACTGATCGTAATAATCATTGTTTTACTCAATTTTGGGTACAAATTTTTGAAGTCGAAATTTTATAACAACCAAGGACAAAGCATTCAAAATCAAACAAACCAAAAAAGTACGGGAGCAAACTATGGCGATCTCAATACCGATAAACAGCGGATTGCAGATATAGCTATAAATGAGCTACTCACCACAGATGACCGCATCAAGCCACAGATGATAACAGTCAAGTCTTTTGAAAAAAGAACGTATACTGATATAGAGCTGGGCTGTCCGACGGTATATATCAGTCTTGCACCTATAAAGCCTGGATATCGTGTTGTTTTGGAACTTGATGGAAAAGAGTACGATTACAGGATGACCGAGGATAAGATTTTGTTGTGTGGAAGGTAAACCTCAAAGCAAATTGGTGTAAGAGTTCACAAATCTTGACAAAACTGTATCATAACATGTCAATTAATATTTTGTGTCATCCCCGTGAAGACGGGGATCTAGTCCATTAATACCCTATAAAGGTATATTTAGTCTGGATTCCCTCCTTCGAGGGAATGACAACCTGTGTCAGAGACCGTGAACTCTCACAAATTGGTTGATATCTTGAAAAACAATCCTCTCTTGCTTTATACTACTATTGTTAAAAATTACTAATTATTAAAACTTTATGGAAGACAACAAAAAATGTATCAAACTTCTCAAAGAACAGTTAGCTATGGCGCACGAGGTGCTTGAAGGTACTATTGAAGGGACAGGCGAGGATCATGCCCATTTTCAAAAAATTGGCACGGCTTTGCCGGTTGGCGCCGCCTATGGACACGCGGTTTTTAGTGAGGACGGATTTGCCTCGATGTTGGGCAAGACGCAACCTCTTTTTATGTCTGAATATAAAGATAAAACCGGATTTAGCGAGCCGATGCCGGGGCCGAGTGATGACTGGTCAAAACAACATGCCGACTGGTCAAAAAAAGTCAAAGTCGATCTTGCCAAAGCACGTACATATGCAAAAGCAGTTTACGCAGCCACTGATAAATATCTGGACACCTTAACAGACGATAATTTGACTGATGAAATCGATTTTAGTTCGTGGGGGATGGGAAAAAAACCTCTTTCATGGGCTTTGTCAATGGTCGTCATCGGCCACATCAACAATCTAGCCGGAGAGATATCGGCGATCAAAGGAGTGCAAGGATTAAAAGGCTATCCATTCTGATTTTATCCTCATAACTAAGGTATAATTTGTTATGACGGGCAAAAAGATAGCTATAGTCTATGATTGGCTTGACAAGTGGGGTGGAGTCGAGCGGGTACTTCTTACTTTTCATGAAATGTTTCCTGAAGCTGATTGGTTTACCTCGTATGTTGATGAGAAAAAAGCCACTTGGATTTATGATTTAAGATTTAAGAATAGTAAAATTCATACTTCATTTATTCAAAAACTTCCTTCTTTCATAAAAAATAATAGAATCCTTTCTCTTCCTTTTTATTCTTATGCGTTTGAAAGTTTTGATTTTTCGCATTATGATCTGCTAATCTCTATTACATCATCTTTTGCCAAAGGCATTATTACCAAACCAGGGACGCAACATATTTGTTATTTACTCACTCCGACGAGGTGGCTTTGGTCGCAGCATGATATTTATACAAAAAACTGGATTCCCGCCTTCGCGGGAATGACATCGCCGTATATGTCAAAATTGAGAGAGTGGGACTATGTGGCGGCACAAAGGCCGGATCGGATTATTTCAATTTCAAAAAATGTCGCTCAACGCTGTGAAAAATATTATCGACGCGAGTCCGAAATTTTGTATCCGCCGTTTGATATTGATTATTGGAGCGGTCTCAAAAATTCATTAAATTGTCATCCTGAACTCGCTCGTCTCGCTGAAACCTCGCCGAAGCTGATTTCAGGATCTAAGGAGATTCCGGATCAAGTCCGCAATGACATTCATGAAAATTATTATCTTGCAGTCTCTCGACTTGAGCCTTACAAAATGGTCGATCTTGTGATTGAATTTTTTAATGAACGTAAAGAACAGCTGATTATTGTCGGTACAGGTTCGCAAAAACCAAAACTCCAAAATCTAGCCGGAAAAAATATCCGTTTTTTCGAAAATATCACCGATCTTGAGTTGGCACAACTTTACTCAAATGCCAAAGCGCTCATCATGCTGCAGGAGGAAGATTTCGGATATGTGGCACTTGAAGCGCAGTTTTTTGGCTGTCCGGTGATAGCCTATCTGGGGGGCGGAGCTTTGGAAACAGTCAGCGAAAAAATGTCGGGAATTTTTTTTGACAAGCAGACAACGTCCGCACTTCGAGATGGGTTTGAAAGATTTATGAAAGTGTCATACAATAGAAAGGTTAATGTTAAGTTTTTTGAGAAATTTTCCAAAATAAAGTTTATTGATAGCTTTAAAAACAATGTCAGTAGATTGTAGCTGATAGTCGGTAGCTTGTAGATTAAATTAATATTATTAAACATATGAAGGCAGTAATATTTGCAGGCGGTGTTGGCACGAGGCTTTGGCCTCTTTCAAGGAAAAAATCTCCCAAGCAGTTTGAAAAAGTAATTGGTGATAAATCTACTTTACAGCTTGCGACCGAAAGGTTGTTGCCCGAGTTTGCACCCGAAGACATCTTTATCTCAACTGGAGGAGAATATGTCAATTTTATCAAAGAACAGCTGCCTTTTGTACCTCATGAAAATATCATTGCCGAACCTGCTAAAAAGGACGTTGGTCCGGCAGTTGCCCTGATGATGGGATATCTCTCTTTACGTTTCCCTCATGAGCCTGTCATTATCCTCTGGAGCGATCATCTGGTCAAACAAATTGAAGTTTTTAAGCATATCATTTTCGAATCCAGTAAACTGATCAAAAAAGACGCGGAACGCATAATATTTATCGGACAAAAACCTAGGTTCGCCTCGGAGAATCTTGGCTGGATACAGACAGGTGCGAAGATAATGAATGAGGGCGATGTGGCATTTCATAGTTTTGAAGGTTTTAAATATCGACCCGACCAGACGACAGCAGATGAATATTTTAAGGACAAACATCATTGCTGGAACTTAGGTTATTTTGTCTCGACTCCATCCTTTATCTACAGCTTATTTAAGCGGTACTCTCCAAATATTTATGAAGTTATGCAAAAAATTATTGGCAACGATCACGAAAATAAAGCTTTTAGAGACAGACTTGCCAATCATTACTCGGAAATGCCCGAGATCAGTTTTGATAACGCTATTCTTGAACAACTTGATAAGGAAAAAGCTTATGTGGTCGTTGAAGATATAGGGTGGAGCGATGTAGGGGCCTGGGAGGCTTTGAAAGAAGCTCTGGAACAGGAGCGTAATGACAATATTACGAAAGGTCATGTCTTGTTGCAGAAATCCGAAGATAATCTGGTTTACAATTATGAAGATAAAAAGTTAGTTGTCGGCGTTTGTCTAGATGATATACTAGTAGTAAACACACATGATGTTGTCCTGGTTGCAAAAAAATCAGCGGTGAAAGAAATTAAAAAGTTGGTTGAAAGTTTCCAAGGTACAAAAAACGAACACCTTACGTAATAATCGTTGAAACTATATCTGCATGGCAAAAAAATCCTCAATGGTTTACGGAAAAATCTATAAAACGTACACAAAGCGGGTTATGGATATTGTCTTGTCATTAATTGCTATTGCTATTTTTGCAATTCCGGCCGTCATCATCATGATACTTATTAAACTCACTTCAAAAGGTCCAGTATTTGCCGATGTGCCGGAACGTATCGGTGAAAAAGCCCAAAAATTCAAAATGTACAAGTTTCGTTCGATGATCGAAAATGCTCACAACCTTCTTCGTACCGACCCGCGTTTTAAAAAACTTTATTATGAATATAAAAGAGGCAGTTACAAACTTTATAACGACCCCAGAGTCACCACGGTGGGCAAATTTATACGCAAACACTCACTTGACGAGTTGCCCCAGTTTGTCAATGTTTTCATGGGCGATATGAGTTTGGTTGGGCCAAGGGCATATTATCCCGACGAGCTGAAAAACCAGCAAAGAGCATATCCCCACACCCAAAAGCTCATGAAAAAAGTACTGTCTGTGAAGCCGGGCATAACCGGACTTTGGCAGGTCTCGGGTCGGTCGGAAATCAATTTTGACGAGCGAATTGTCATGGATTCGATGTATGTCGATGAAATTTCACTCAAAAATGACCTGATGATAATTTTAAAAACACCGCTAGTCATGCTGACCGGAAAGGGAGCAGTTTAGAGTGGTCATTTGTCGGAATTTGGGTTATCAGTATATATTTACAAAGTTTGGTAAAATCAGGTATCATTAACTTTTATTAGTAGATATTCATATGTATAAATTTTCGTCAACATTTAAATCGGGAACAAAAAAAAGCAGTTTTAATTTTTCAAATTTTTTTAAGGGAGATAAAAAGAAATTAAAGCGGATCGGAGGCATAAGTCTTGCCGTTGTCTTAATTTTAGGAGTCATCGGATATTTTCTCATAGTTTCGCCCGTTATGCGGATACGAGCAGCTGGCATGGAGCTTGCCAAAGAGGCGCAGCTTCTTAAAAAGGATATAAAGTCAAACGACATTGATCTCATCAAAAAACATATTGCCGTTGTATCAAAAAAATATGAGGCATTTGAAAAAGAGTCAAGCAGTGTTTACTGGGCGACGTTTATTCCTTACGTTTCCGATTTTAAAAATGGTGTTGAAGCGGGTCGTTATATTATCAAAGCAGGAGACGAGTCGATAACGGCGATCTATCCTTATGCCGATCTTATCGGTCTTAAAAAAGGTGAGCAAAATTTTTACGAAAAATCAGCCGAGGAAAGGCTACAGACGGCGGTTCTCACGCTTGACAAAATGTTGACGCGCATTGACAGCGTGGCCAAAAACATCGACGAAGCCGAAAAACGCATTGAAACTATAAATCCAAAACGTTATCCAAAGCAGTTAGGTAAATATGTAATAAGAGAAAATCTGGAGCAAGCTAAAAACCAATTTGAAGGCATGGCGACACTTTTTGTCGACTCCAAACCTTTCTTAAAACAGCTTCCTAACATCCTCGGGTCAGAGGAAGAAAAGAATTATCTTATCCTGTTCCAAAACACCGCCGAGCGCCGTGCAACGGGCGGATTTTTTACTTTTTATGCCGTTTTTAACATAAACAAGGGTAAGATATCGATCAAAGAATCAAGTGATATGTACGACATCGATAATAACATTGCGTCCCATCCGGCAGCACCTGAAAAGATACTGGATTATCACAAAGATGTAACACGATTTTATATTCGTGACAGTAACCTTTCCCCCGACTTTGTTGAGTCGGTCAGGCTTTTTGAGTCACTTTATTCGAAAGCGGGAAATAGTATCGATTACGACGGGATTATTACCATGGATTCCAAAGTACTCGTAGACATGCTCAAAATTTTCGGTGATACACAGGTCAACGGCATAAATTTTTCGGCAGAGAAAGATAAACGCTGTGACTGTCCGCAGGTTATTTACACCCTTTTTGACATTGTCGATCGACCGGTCAATTATGTGAAGGTTGATCGCAAAAGGATTCTGGGAAATCTGATGCTTGAACTTTTTTATAAAGCCGTTGGTTTTTCACCCTCAAAATACTGGGGACAGCTTGCGCAGACAATGTTTACCAATCTTGATGAAAAACATATCTTGCTTTATTTTACAGATAAAGCATCTCAAGAGGCTGTAACCAAACTAAACTATGCAGGACGCATCCGTGATTACGAGGGCGACTTTATTCACATAAATAACGTGAACTTCGCCGGCGCCAAGTCCAATATGTTCATCGATGAAAAAGTAACCTCCGAAACTACACTTGGTGGTGAGATAAAACGTACCGTGACAATTCAGTTTAAAAATCCACATCCACCATCCGATTGTAATTTGGAACGAGGCGGACTCTGTCTGAACGCCACACTTCGCAACTGGATCAGATTCTATGTTCCCGAAGGTTCGAAACTTGTGAGTTTCAAAGGATCAAAAACAAAAACTCTGACCTATGACGAACTTGGAAAAACCGTGTTTGAAGGTTTTATGACTGTTGATCCAAAAGGTTCGGCCACAGTGACGGTTGAGTATACCTTGCCAAGCTCGATAAGTAGCAAAGATTACAAACTGCTTATCCAGAAACAGCCTGGTGTCGAAAAGCAGACTTGGGAGGTAAAAGTCGATGGTAAAACAGCTTTTGAAGGACTACTAAAAACCGACAAAGAGCTAAAATAAAATCATGGACGACAGGATAAAAACAGACGGTTTTGTACTCAAGAAAAAATCTCTTCTTCATAAAGACGTTTTGGTGACGTTTTTTTCTGCGGATTTTGGCAAAATTACTGCGATTGCAAAAGGCGTAAAAAAACTGACTTCGCGAAGGGCGGCCCATATACAGACCGGAAATCTTATCAACATCCAAATGCAAAAATCTCATGAGATCTGGTATTTGCGCTCTACCGAACTTATCTCCGGCTTTATTAAAGTAAGGAATAAAGTCAAGTCCGATGCAGTCTATTTATATTTATTCACTCTTGACCGTCTTTTGCCAGAAGAACAAAACGAGTACGAAATTTACAAGCTGACTAAAAAGTTTTTTATCGAGGTTTCAAAGCCGGATGCTCATGTTAAGGCGACACTCACAAAGATATTACAAAAGACATTAAATATCTTGGGCTACGGTGATCAAAAACACAAACTGCCGCAGCTGCTGCAAATAGTGGAAAACAATATTGAAGAAAAGCTGCCGTATCATGATATACTTTAGCTTATTAGAAAATAGCGCATAGGGGATAGGGAATATAAACATATGGACGATATAATATCTTTGGCAAAACGCCGCGGTTTTTTTTATCCTTCATCCGAGATCTACGGAGGTCTCGCCAATACGTGGGATTTCGGCCACTATGGAACATTACTAAAAAACAATCTGCGTGATCTTTGGTGGAAGTTCTTTGTCACAACTCGCACAAACATGGTCGGCATAGAGGCCAGCATTTTTTTAAACCCGAAAGTCTGGGAAGCGTCCGGTCATGTGTCCGGTTTTACCGACGCTCTTATAGATTGTAAAAAATGTAAATTTCGCACTCGCGCCGATCATCTCATCGAGGATCAGCTCCCAGACACCAAAGTCGAGGGACTTCCTATCGAAAAACTTACCGAAATTATAAAAACACATAAACTCAAATGTCCGCGTTGCGGATCAAGCGATTTTACCGATGTTCGGAAATTCAACCTTCTTTTTGAAACCTCAATTGGTATTGTTGAGGAGGCAAAATCAAAAGCTTACCTGCGGGGTGAAATTGCGCAGGGAATATTTTTAAACTACAAAAATGTATTAGATACGATGCGCGTGCAGATCCCGTTTGGAATCGCTCAAGTCGGAAAAGCATTCAGAAATGAGATTACCATGGGACAGGCGGTGTTTCGAACACTCGAGTTTGACTTAATGGAGTTTGAGTACTTTATTCGGAAAAACGAGTGGAAAAAAACTTTTTCTTATTGGCAGGAGGAGCTCAAAAAATTTGCAAAAATACTTGGTATTGATGAGCAACGTTTGCGTTGGCGTGAGCATGAGGAGCATGAACGATCTCATTATTCAACACGCACAGTAGATCTGGAATACCAGTTTCCTTTTGGCTGGAAAGAGATCTGGGCAGTTGCGTATCGCACCGATTTTGACCTGGCAAATCATATGAAACATTCCGGAGTAAATCTTGCCTATCGTGATCAACAATCGGGAGAATCATATATTCCTCACGTTATCGAGCCGACATTCGGACTTTCACGACTCATATTGGTTATCCTACATAATGCCTACCGTGTTTCGGAAATTAAAGGAAAAATGCGTACCTATCTTGCTTTTGATCCTAAAATAGCGCCGATAAAGGCGGCGATTTTTCCGTTACAGAAAGATGAAAAGCTTCAAAAAATCGCCGCGAACTTGTACAATGATTTGAGACACGAGTTTGTTGTCGAATACGACAACGCAGGAAATATTGGAAAGATGTATCGCAGACAGGACGAGATCGGTACACCGTATTGTATAACAATCGATTATCAAACGATTGATGACGCAACGGTAACTATACGTCATCGAGACTCGATGAAACAAGAACGATTGGCTTTGGATGCAATTTCCTCATATTTTGCAAAAGTGTTATAGTATTTTTATTCGTTAAAATTTTTTTTAATCCATGAAATCAATACCACGCCAATATCTCATTGTTGCAGGGGTAATCGTTGTGCTTCTTGTTATAATTGGTTTTTTCACTTTTGGTCGAAAGGCTTCAGAAACAGCAGAGGATAAGGAAACAGTTTTTGGTGAACCAGTCGAGGTGATCCCAACTGTTGATTCTTCGGTTAAAGCCCAAGTCAAAGGCGACAAAGACGCAGTGATTACTATTTCCGCAGTACCAAGCGGCACCAAAAAAATCGAGTACGAGCTTTCTTACAATACGACTTCAGGAAGTATTGAAGGAGTTTTTGGCAGTATCGACGTGAATGGAAAATCAACCGTGACCGAAGATATAACTTTTGGAACCTGTTCGTCTGGAGTCTGTCGTTATCATTCGATTGAAGGACCCGTCAAAGGCACGTTTAAGTTTAGCGGGTCATACGGAAAAAGATTGTTAGAGAAAGAGTTTAAGGTATAAGCTTTAATATTTATTTGCAGAGATTACTAGTTAATAGTTTTTAAATAAGGGGGGTGTGAAGATAATTATGCCACGAATAAAATCAGCTAAAAAGAAGATGCGCCAAGATGTGATGCGTGCATCAAGAAATGCAAGATATGAAACTGCGATAAAAGATATAATGAAGAATATGAAGGCAGGAAAAAAAACTAAAAAAGTAGAGACCACTGTCTCGAAAGCCTATTCTGTTATCGACAAGGCGGTTAAAATGCGCGTTATCCATAAAAACAAAGGAGCGAGATTAAAAGGAAGAGTTAGTAGATTGAGTCAGTCAAAATAATGAAATACCAGTTAAATTTGCTTTCCGAGAAGCACAAAAGCACGTTAGACAAAATTACTTACTTTTCGCTTCATTATCTACGCTATATCCTTGTCATCACCCAGTTTGTTACGATCTGCGTTTTTTTTTATAGATTTAAGGTGGATCAAGATATTGTAGATACCCGCGATCTTCTTTTGCAAAAAAAAGCGATAGTTGATGCCACCAGCACCCTTCTTGAAAAGGTAAAAGAGCTTGATACAAAAATAAAAAATATTAAATCTCTTTATGAAAAACAAACTACAATGCAGCAGCTTTATTCATATTTTTTTCAATCACTGCCTTCGGATCTCACCATTAATTCGATTTCCTTTGGCGTCGAATTGACCCAATTTGAAGGTTCGGCAGCCAACATTGATTCGGTCAAGGTATTTTATGAAAAACTCCAACAGGATAAAAGATTTAAAAGCACAACCCTTACAAATATAACCAAAACCGAAACTGGTTATGATTTTAGTCTTGAGTTAACAGAGTTTATACCAACAAATGGACAGCAAGAAAATACTTGATCAGCTAAAGGATCAAAAAATTCAAAACTATTCTTACAACATCTTTTTTTTCATTATCTTCGCGTTCTTTTTGGTATTTGCGATTAGACCAAATCTTATGACGGCATTTAACCTACAAAAAGAACTTCAAGACCTGAAGCTCAAAAGCCAGGAGTTCGAGGTCGAAATTCAGAAAATTGTCGACTATCAGACCAAAGTGGAGCAGTATCGTGACCAGTTTTACTTGTTGGACGAAGCCCTTCCCGCAAGTCCGGCAGTAGCCAAGGTGTTTGAAGATTTACGGAAAAGTGCTACAGACTCGGCAGTGATCCTAAATTCTATAAACGTCGAAGAAGTCAAAATCAAGTCGGAGGAAAAGTTGGAGGGTTTGAAAGGATATAATATGACTTTAAATGCACAAAGCGATATATTTGGGCTCCAGAATTTTTTGAATGCACTGACAGATCAACGCAGAATCAAGACTATTGAGAATTTAGAAATTTCGAAAGATTCTCAAGATGGAGCTACAGTCGAACAGTTTACAATTACAATGTTGATTAAGGGATTATATCTATGAATCAAAAAGAACTACTACTAATTGCTGTCGCAATATTTGTTACCATTATAGTATGGGTGATTTCTGAACTTTATCTAATTCACAAGAGCACACCAACTGAAGGGGACATTCAGTCGTTTTCGGTAGACTATTCTATTGATACGAAGGTCATAGAAACTTTGCAAAGAAAAACACCCTAAAATATGTCATATAGTGATCTTTATTTTCAATCTCAATCAAGACCGTCAAGGTACATGGTTATTGCTGCGGTGATCGTTGCTGTTTCGGCAGTAATTGTTTACTATAGCTCGAGTGTGAAGTTTACGAGAGCCTCCAAACAAACAGTCTCAAAACATCAGGTAGTCAACGTATTACCACAACAATCGGGTGTATTCTGGGAGGTGCCGACTGTCGATCAGGGCTGGGTGACCTATGGGGAAAATCCTTCAAAACTAGATCAAGTTGCAGTTGACGAACGCGATATCGATAAAAGAAAAGAACGGCTGTATCATTATGTTGTCCTAAAAAATTTAAAACCAGACACGCTTTACTACTATAGATTAATAAGCAATAGTGAATTAATATCCGATCCTGCAGGTGCACCGTTTACGCTGCGAACACTGCCAGAATCTTTGCCGGGAAATACTTTATCACCTGCATATGGCACAATCGTTTTACCAGATGGACAACCGCTTGAAGAAGCAGTAGTTTTGGTGAACATAGGAGGTGCGGTACCACTGGCATCAACTACAGGTCAAACGGGCGAATGGCTCGTGCCCATGCAGCATATTGTCCAAAAGGAGACACTGCGCCCATCGACGGTAGAATTAAATACAATTTTAACAATCAACGTTTATTCTGAAAATCAGCAATCTGTCGTTAAGTCCACAATTTCGAAAGCCAGTCCGTTACCACAAACAGTTATCATAGGTAAAAATTATTCTTTTTTAGAGGGCGATAATGTACTTTCCACGACCGATAAACCAACAAAATCAAACAACTCCGGTTATCGTGTAGAAATACGCTATCCAAAACAAAACGCTGTCATTCCCGGCTCCTCTCCGATCATCAATGGCAAGGGTATCCCCAATGAGTATGTGACCGTGAGTATTGACGCTAATCCTGTTTTTTCACGCAAAGTAAAAGTCGATCAAGAGGGCAACTGGCTGATAGAAGCTAAAACCACTTTTCGTCCCGGAGCATATACCTTGATCTTAAACACCAAGAACGAGCGAGGCCAGACTATAAATATGTCAAGACGTTTTACGATCATTAAAAGCGGTGAGCAAGTGTTAGCTACAACCGCAACTCCGTCAGGCTCGGTTACTCCAATAATGAGTCCGACGGGATCGCTAACTCCTACAGGATCCCTGACTCCGACCCGGCAAGAATCGCCAACACCGGAGCCTACAGAAATTGTTGATACTACTTTGACAACAACCCCGACACCTCCTCCGCCAGTCAGTGGTATCGATATGGTGCCGATATTTGTGACCAGCATCGGATTGGTAATTATTGGCGCGGGATTGTTTTTGGCTTTATAGAAGACTTAAATCTTTTTCGCTGTAAGAGTTGACAGACACTTTTTTTCTGTTAAAATAAATTTTACATGTCAAAGAAACCTTTCCACCGGTTTTATTTTTATTTTTACTTTACCGCTTCAGGCGGGGTGGAAAGTTATGTCTGACACATAATTTTTAAAGTTAAGTCCACATCCCGCCATAAGGCGGGTTTTTTTTATGAAAAATCAAAAAATCACCATCATTGCCGGGCCTTGTTCGATTGATGATAACAACATCAACGAGATTATGGAGATTGCGAAGATCACCATTCGTAATAGAAGTGGAAAAAAACAAAAAGCAGTTGCCGGCACACGGGTGGTCGGTCTCAAGTCGCGCACAGAGCTTGATATGTCCGGCAAAGGAATGGGCATGGATTTTGAGGTGTACAAGAAAAATATGGAGATCCTTTTAAAAGGCGGTACTCTTTCGGATTTCAAAGTTTTGCCAAGCGCATATATCGCCGAAAAATTGGTAGAAAAAACCGGTCTTATGATCGCAACCGAAGTCATGAATCCGATTATCCAGTTGCCTTCATATGAAAAACGTATTCCACACAGAAAACTACTGCCCTGGAACCCGGCTGTTAACCAGCTTGGCTGGCAGATAGAACAAACGGTTGCTTTTGCCAAAAGAAATGGCTGGCATATCGGGATCAAAAACGGCAAATGGATCGGGGATCATATCCACACCTCAAACACGGATGAATATCTTGGAAAAACCACTATGGAAAAAACTTGGGCAGGGTTGGTCAAATATGCGACAGGAATTGACGGTGATGTTATTTTGATACATCGTGGAGTAGATGTACCCGGTAAAGAAAATTTCCGCAACGCGCCTGTACACGCCATAGCCAAAAGAGTTAAGAAGGATACAAAAGTTAAGCTTTTTTTCGATCCCAGTCATACATATGGTCCAAAACTGCGTGATCATATTGTCGACGCCGTTATCGAGGCGATGAAAATGAAAATTGAGAAAAATGAATTTCTCTATGACGGTGTACTGATCGAAACCGGGACATCATCGACCGATACCGATCAGCACATCACTATTGCCGAACTACAATTATTAGTCGCCAAGTTAGCCAAGTTTCGTGATTTGGTAGCACCATAAAATATGAAAAAAAAATTAAAATCGCTAAGAAAACAGATAGATTTTGTTGATGGTCAGATCATCGAACTTTTGGCCAAGCGTTTCTCAATTGTTCAAGAAATTGGCGCAATAAAGAAGTCAAGTTCTAAAAAACCGCTTGATAAGAAAAGATGGGAGAAACTTATATCCAATCGTCTGAAGCTCGCAAAAGGATTCAATTTAGACAAAAATTTTGTCCAGGACGTCTGGAAAAGAATTCACAGGCAGTCATTAATCATTGAATCAGATCATGAAAAATAATATTTGCACTATCGGCGTAGTCGGTTATGGCAGATTTGGTAGACTGCTTGTTGATATCCTAAAAAAAAATCCAAAACTTGACGTCAAGGTTTTTTCTCGACATCAAAAAAGCCGTTCGGGATTTACATCATTGAAGAAGGCTCTTGAAAATGATCTCATCATCGTTGCAGTACCGATCAGAGTTTTTGAAAAAGTAATTAAAAATTGCTCAAAAAAATTGCCGAAGGATGCGATCATTATGGATGTCTGTTCGGTAAAAAAGTTTCCGATCGAGATCATGAAAAAATACGTGTCCCGCGCAAACACCATTATCGGCTCACATCCTTTGTTTGGCCCTGGAACTTTCCTCAATTTAAATCCGAAATTTGGCGAACTTTCCATAGCTTTGGATTTTGTGAGAGGAGAAAGACTTAAATATATAGCCGTAAAAAATTTGTTTTCCAAATTTGGATTTAAGATTATCGAAACCAACGCAAAAACACACGATGAAAATATTGTCAGATCACAGTTTACTGCCCACATCATTGCTCATCTTGCACATGAGCTTGATGTTGCTCCCAATCATTTAGATACGAAATCTAGTCAGATTTTTAATAGTTTTCTTGATATCATTCAGACTGATAAACAGCTACTTAAAGATATGTACGTTTATAATCCGTATAGTAAGGTTTGGTTGCAAAATACAAAAAATGCTTTTCAAAAAATTACAAAATATCTCGAGACATAAATTATGAAAATTTACTACTTGGGACCAACCGGATCTTTCAGCGAGCAAATCGCGAAAAAGATTTACATCGGTCACGAACTGATTTCACTACAGACCTTTTCCGAAATTGTGGAAAAAGTCGAAGACGACTCAAACTCGGTCGGACTACTTGTGATCGAAAATTCGATCAGTAGTTCGGTTCACCAGTCTGTTGACCTCATGTTTGAAAGCCGCGCCAAAATCATCGGTGAAGCCTTTATGGAAATCAGTCTTGATCTTATTGGAATACCCGGTACAAAGATCAACAATCTCAAAAAAGTCTATTCACATCCGCAGGCTTTTGCCCAATGTAGCAGGTTTATAAAAAAAAATAACCTAAATGTTTTAGTCGAGCAGAGTACGGCCTCGGCTGCAGACTTGGTCAAAAAATCAAATAAAAAAATTTGTGCCGCCATCGGCAGTAAGTATCTTGCAAAGATTATGGGACTTCAGGTAATCGAGTCTGATGTTGCCAATGTGAAACACAACATGTCGAGGTGGATTATGATCGCCAATAATTCACATTTGGACATTAATAACGCCGATAAACTGACAGTTATTTTCAAAGTAAAACATTTGGCTGGCAGTCTGGTTAAAGTACTCGATAAGATCGCTAAAATGAATGGTAATTTGACTAAAATCGAGTCGCGGCCACTGCCTGGCACCAATTGGGAGTACGAGTTCTGGGTTGATGTTGAAGTTGGTCAAACTAAAGCAAAAGATTTTTTAAGTTTAATGAAAAAGGAAACTCTTGAGTATCGTCTGCTTGGCGCATACTCGAGAGGTAAACTATATAACAGTTGATTTTACTTATGGAAAAAGTCCAAATTTGCATCTTTAAAAAAACATTTAATTATCCGGTTTTTATCGGATCAAAGATCTTAAAACAAATTGGCGAATTTGTCGACATTGACCGTTATTCATCAGTTAATCTGATTTCAGATAATACTGTTTACGGTTTGCACGGGAAAAATTTATCAATAAAAAAAGCAAATGTATTTACCTTCTCATCAGGTGAAAGCTCAAAAAATCTACAAACAGTAAAAGGAGCATACGAATTTTTAGCTGAAAAAAATGTCGATCGGCATGGACTTATTATCAACATGGGCGGAGGTGTAGTTGCTGATTTGGGAGGTTTTGTTGCCTCGACATATCTACGGGGAATTGATTTTATCAATATTCCAACAACTGTTGAAGCTATGGTCGACGCCAGTTTTGGAGGTAAGAACGGAGTCAATCTGGGACATTATAAAAATTACGTTGGCACTTTCAATCAACCAAAAGCAGTGGTTGCCGATATCGATACTTTAAAGACCATGCCAAAAAGATCGTTTATTCAGGGTTTTGCCGAGGTTATAAAACATGGTCTTATCCAAGATAAATTCTATTTTTTTCGGGTGACTAAAAAAAGACCTAATCAGTTTTCCCAAAAAGAACTTGTTGAAATCATTGCCGAGTCGGTCAGGATAAAGGGGGAAATCGTACAACAAGATGAGAGGGAAACCGGTCTACGAAAGCTTTTAAATTTCGGACATACAGTTGGTCATGCCATTGAGTCTCAAAGTTTCAAGTCGAAAAATCCTTTATTCCACGGTGAAGCGGTAGCAATCGGCATGGTGGCGGAGGCCAAGATTTCTGCTGATCTTGGAATGATAAACGAAAAAGATTTTAAAATCATCGAGCGGGCAATAGCCGATTTTGGTCTACCGACCAGATACGAGAGTGGTGTCTCTGTCGACGAAGTGGTCACATTGCTTGAAAAAGATAAAAAGAGTCAGCATGGAAAGATAAAATGGACGCTTCTTTCTGCTATCGGAGTCGGTGATTACAATATTCAGTTTGATGATAAGTTTGTACGTGAAGGAATTCAATATGTATTATGATTTTCGCTCGATATCCTTTTTCTTTGCCTCCCTTGAGGTAAATACAGCGCAAGTCCTCAAGTCGGCATAAAAAGGATATCTTCGTTCAAGTAAATTATGAACAATTTAATTGTTGTTATGCCCGGTTCCAAAAGTTACACAAACCGTGCTCTTATTATGGCCGCGTTAACTAAAGGTCAGGTAACTTTGGAAAATCCTCTTTTTAGTGACGATACCGAGGCGATGATAACCTGTTTAACAAAATTGGGCATTATGATTAAAAAAGAAAAAAACAAACTTATTGTTGAAAATGATATTAGTGTAATTCAAGATCGACGGCATGAACTTGATGCCGATTTGTCCGGGACAACAATCCGATTTATTCTTGCATTATCTTGTATCGTCCCAGGACAAAAAAGGATATTTGGAAAAGAAGGTCTGAACAAAAGACCTATAGAGGATTTGGTTCTTGCATTAAAAACTGCCGGCGCGCAAATCGAATATGAAGACAAACAAGGCTTCCCTCCAGTTATCGTAAAATCTTCTTTTTTACCAAATGGAAACATTGTTATTAATGGAAGCGTGAGTAGTCAGTTCGTCTCTGCTTTACTTATGATTTCACCGATTATTGACGGCGTTACTATTGAAGTTTCAGGAAATCAAATCTCAAAATCATATATCGATATTACCATTTCCATGATGAAGGATTGGGGAGTCGAAGTTGAAAACTTTGATTATAAAAAGTATGTTATTGCCAAAAATCAGAACTATAAAATGAAAAAATACATTATCGAAGGCGATTATTCTGCCGCAGGGTATTTTTTTGCGGTAGCCGCCTTGAACAAATTCACTTTAACAGTCGAAAATTTAAATCCAAACTCCGTCCAGGGCGATCGCCGGTTTTTAAAAATTTTAGAAGAAATGGGCAACAAAATTATTTATGGCTCAAACGAAGTGACAATTAAAGGCAATGGAGTAAAACCTGTCGAAGTTGATATGGAAGAATGTCCTGATCAGGCGCAGACTTTGGCTGTTCTTGCCGCTTTTGCTGATGGGAAGTCGGTACTCACAGGTGTTCGTTCACTTCGTGTCAAAGAAACCGAAAGGGTTAAGGCTCTTCAGGCAGAGCTTGGTAAAATGAGTATAATAACAGAATCGCCTGACCATGATACACTTGCAATTTTTGGAGGGAGTCCAAAACCTGCAGAAATTGATACGTATAACGATCATAGAATGGCGATGAGTTTTGCGGTTGCGCAAACAAGCATTCCAGAGATTAAAATAAGAAATCCGGAAGTTGTTAATAAAACTTTTCCGGAGTTTTGGATGAAGTTGGCTCAAATTGCAGTAAAATTTACATAAAGTTACAAGTTACAAGATTAGACATGAAAATAATTCTCATCGGATTTATGGGATCGGGAAAAACAGCGGTTGGACAACAACTTGGGAAAAGGCTAAATCTTGATGTTATCGAGATGGATGCAATCGTGCTTGAAAGAAACAAATTGAAGGACATGGATGAACTGTTTAAAATCGGCGGTGAATTGTTACTACGTGAATGGGAGATAAAACTTGCCAAAGAATGGAGAGATCTGGAAAATGCCATAATATCTACTGGAGGTGGAGTGGTGATGAACAAAATTATTCTTGATTATCTGTGCCAACCCTTTGGTTCGGTCATATTTCTTGATGTGCCTTTTGAGGTGATTAAAAAAAGAGTCTTTTCAGATCAGATCGCCCGTCCGCTTTTCAAAAATGTCAAGCAAGCGTTTGAACTTTTTTCTCATAGATTGCCATTGTATAAAAGATATGCAGACATAACTATCAAGTCACATGGTAAGGATCCTGATGTTATAGCCACGGAAATTTTAACAAAATTATCCCAAATCAATGAAAATTTCAGCTAAAACAAAAATCTGTATGATCGTCGGTGATCCGGTCGAACATTCACTGTCTCCGCTCATGCATAATGCCGGTTATGAGGCTCTTGACATTGACGACCAATTTGTATTTACGGCTGCTAAGGTAAAACCGAAGGATCTTAAGGATGTAATAAAAGCTGTTCGCGCAATGAATATTCGTGGCTTGACGTGCACGATACCTCACAAGATTAGGGTTATGAAATATCTTGATGAAATAGATGAAACAGCCAAAAAGATCGTTGCCGTAAATACTGTTGTTAATAATAATGGAAAGTTAAAAGGATATAACACCGACTGGCTTGGAGTCGTCAAACCTCTTGAAAAATATGGAAGCTTGAAAGGAAAAAAGGCTGCGATTATCGGAGCCGGCGGCGCGGCCCACGCGATGGTTTTCGGACTTCTGAAAAAAGGTGCCAGCGTAGTTATTTTTAACCGTACGCTTGAGAAGGCATGGCACCTGATAAAGACTCTAAAGATTAAAAACGGCCGATCGGTTTCGTTGGTAAGTTGTTACGATCTCTCTCATATACAGGGTGTTGAAGACTGCGACATCATCCTTAATGCCACCAGTTTGGGCATGGGAAAGAATGTGAATAAAACTCCTGTTCCCAAAAAATATCTTAAAAAAGATCATATAGTTTTTGATGCCGTGTATGTACCTTATGAAACAAGGTTATTGAAGGAAGCAAAAGAAAAAGGTGCAAGAATTATTCATGGGACAGAAATGCTTTTATATCAGGGCATAGTACAGTTTGAACTTTATACAGGTAAAAAGGCACCGGTTAAAGTTATGAGAGAAATACTAGTTGAGAGTTATAAGTTACCTGCCTCGACGGCAGGCAGGCGAGTTACGAGTTGACTTATGAATATACGCATTTGTACACCCGTTATCGGAACAACACTTGATGATTTTTTGTCAAACTTAAAAAAGACAGAAGAAATATCGGATTTTGTAGAATTACGAGTCGATTATATTCAGGATTTTACTGAAACAAATGTTGAAGTCATTCGCAAAGAAACAAACGTGCAATCTATTTTTACTTGCAGAAAAAAAGAAGAAGGTGGAAAATTTAACGGTGACGAAAATAACCGTGTAGGAATTTTACAAAAAGCAATTGAGCTAGGATTTGATCATGTTGATATTGAACTTTCAACGATTAAAGAATATCAATTTAAACGAGATAATACTAAGCTGATTATTTCCTATCACAATTTTGTTGAAACTCCAAGTTATTGGGACATGCAAAGCATCATTTATGAGATGAATGAATTTAAACCTGATATTTTAAAAATTGCAACTGTTTTAACTGAAGAATATGAAACCACAAAAATTTATAGATTGCTTACAAATAAACCGCATAACGAAGAAAGGATTGTAATTGGGATGGGAGAAAAAGGGAGAGTGACGAGAATATTGGTACCTTTGCTTGGAAGTTATTTGACATATGCGTCAACGGAGTTTGGAGAGTCGGCGCCGGGGCAGATTGGCATCGAAGAATTAAAAAATATTTACAATACAATATTGTCATTCCGGACTTGATCCGGAATCCAGTATAGTCGCGTTCCAGATTCTGTCGCTCGCCACCTCGACAAATGCGTAACGATAGCCCGCATTTGGTCAAGGTCTCTGGCTCACGCCACCTGTTCCGTTGGTTAATATATAAAGAGTTATAAGTTCTAACGTTTCGCGTTATACGTTACACGCTATACGATTTATGTTGCGTTTTCTAACAGCCGGTGAATCACACGGCAAAGCATTAACTGTCATTATCGAGGGTATGCCTGCGGGTGTGCCAGTTTCTCAAGTATTCATTGCGCATGAAATGAAAAAACGTATGAAAGGATCGGGAAGCGGAGGGCGGATGCTGATTGAAGAAGACAAAGTAGAAATATTGTCCGGAATCCGTTTTGGAAAAACGATCGGAAGCCCGATTGCTTTGTTAATTGAAAATAAGGATTACAAAAATTGGGATGTTAAGATGAGTGTGGATCCCCAACCAAAAGAGGTTGTTGAATCTGCCCGTGTTACACAACCACGTCCCGGCCATGCCGATTTAACCGGCGTACAAAAGTACGGTTTTGATGATGTCAGAAATGTCCTTGAGCGCGCAAGTGCACGTGAGACAGCGGCGCGCGTCGCAGCCGGTGCGATTTTTAAACAATTTTTACTTCAGCACAAAATTGAAATTGCAAGTCACACATTGCAGATAGGCGAAATAAAAGTTGAAAAAGGATATTCGTTTGGAGATGTCAAAAAGACCTATGAAAATGATCCGGAAATTCGCTGCGTCGATCCTGAAACTTCCAAAAGTATGAAAGAACTTATCGAAAAGACTAGAAAAGAAATGAATACTCTCGGTGGGATAGTTGAAGTCTGGGCCATGAATGTTCTTGCAGGTTTAGGAAGTTATGTACATTGGGATAGAAAAATTGACGGACAGATTGGTCAAGCTTTGATGAGTATTCCGTCTGTCAAAGCAGTTGAAATCGGAAGCGGTGTAGCAAATATTTCAAAGTTTGGATCAGATGTGCATGATGAAATTTATTATCGTCATTCTGACATCACCAAACGTCATCCCGAATTTATTTCGGGATCTCAAAGGGATTCCGGATCGGAGTCCGGAATGACGACTGAAAGAAGTGGTTATTTCCGCAAAACAAATCGCGCAGGCGGCATTGAAGGAGGGATGACAAACGGCATGCCCATTGTTGTACGTGTCTATCACAAACCGATATCAACATTATATAAGCCAATGAATACAGTTGATATCTTTAGTAAAGAACCAGTGAAAGCAACAGTTGAAAGATCGGACATTTGTGTAGTGCCCCGCGCGGGAGTAATATCAGAGGCGATGCTGGCGTATATCTTGGCAAAAAATTTTATTCACGATCATTAGGTCGTAATCTACTACATATTGTTTAAGTAAAAGTTTAATATTTTTTGAAATTTTACTGGAAAAGTTATATCATTATGTATATGAATAGATTGAAGATATCGAAGAGGTATAAATATATATTTTCAGAAAAAGTTATGGATCTAGGTAATATTAGTGCAGGTGCGTTAGTTTTTAGTCAGTTTATAAGTGGAAAAGAATTATCGTTGACCTCATTTTTAGCAGGCATTATACTACTTATAGTTACATACTTTATAAGTTTACAGGTAGCACAATGATAAGTTCTGACCAAGGAGTTACACTTTTTTTACTTACAATCACAATTCTTGTCATAGTGGGTGGTTTGCTGATAAAAAAGTATGGCTAGATTTGGAAAATACTAGAATGAAAGTCTACTTTAGACAGAAAGATTAAATCCAAAATAGGGAATATTTTCTTTTGGTACCTTAAACAATATCGGAGATTTTGAACCCTTATCAATAGCCTCTTTATAAGTTTTATTTGCGTTATTACTAGAAGAGATAACTTTTGAAAGTTTTTCATCAAGCGCAACCTACAGTCCTTTATATTTATTGTAAATTTTTGACAGATCCGTGTTGCCAGGTAGAATAATGTTACCGAGATAAAGCACATTAACAAGTCGTTGCCAGGTTCAGGAATGTTACCATGCAAGAGTTAGAAATTCATGGGACATTCACTATGACCTTGCGATCAAAGAAAGAGTATCTTGCTACGATGCGGGAGCGCTACCTGCAAGCAGGAGATAAAAAAACAAAAACGGAGCTACTGGATCAAGTAGTTGCCGTATTAGGAATTCACCGGAAGCATGCGGTACGGACGTTAAACAAAAGACCACTTAAACGGGTACTGCCACGCACGCCACATTATCAATATGGTTTGGATCTTATTCTTCCGTTGCAGAAAATATGGGAGATTGCGGGACGGCCATGCTCAAAGAGACTTGAGCCACAGATACCGGCACTGATTACGCAACTGAAGAAGTTTTATGAAATCATCTTGTATGGGAGGCAGGAAGAGCTCTTGTGTAAAATGAGTCACTGGACGATCGATCAGCTGCTGAAGCCGGAGCGGGAGAGGCTTGAGGGGAAAGGAATATCTGGTACCCGGAGGTCACCACTTTTGAAGTCACTGATTCCGATTCGTACAGATTGGGATGATGTAAAAGAGCCTGGGCACATAGAGATGGATTGTGTCTTACATTGTGGAGAAAGTGTGTCTGGGGTATATGCCGAGACAGTAAACATGATAGATATCGATACCCATTGGAACGAGAGGCGGATGATACTCAAAAAGACCAACAGGAAAGTAATCGGAGTCGTACATAAGGTGCGGGGTTCATTACCTTTTCCTCTCCTGTCGATAGACTTTGATAACGGGAGTGAGTTTGTAAATTGGGGCATGCATGGATACTGTACACGGGATAAAATCGCATTCACCAGATCCAGGCCGTACAAAAAGAACGATCAGGCCCATATTGAGGGGAAAAATTATCAATCGGTCAGACGGGTAACCGGATACGGAAGGATCACAGACGAGAAGATTGTTGCAGCATTCAATGATCTGTATGAGCAGGAACATCGACTGTTGACGAATTTCTTTTACACGACCTTAAAGCTCAAAAAGAAAGAGAGGCGGGGAACAAAAATATACAAGAGTCACGAGAAGGCACAGACACCCTATCAACGTATATTGCAGTCGAAACAAGTTTCAGACGAGATAAAGCAAAAATTGAAAAACGAATATGAGTCGCTCAATCCAGCGGCATTACATCGATCGTTACAGAAGAAACTCAAGAAGATTAGGCAATTACGTGAGTAACATTTTTAAATCTGGCAACGTACTTGTACAAAATTTCTTTGGGTAACATTTTTCACCTTGCAATTCGGATCCGTATTCATATTGATTATTATAATACTTGCTATTATAATAGCAAGTATTATAGTTTACTCAAATTATGTCGGAAGTACTTATTGGGATGCTCTAGGAGTTGCTGGTCAAGGATTAAACCAAGTCAAATCTGGATCTTGAGTTTTCCATTTGCAAACAAATATATTCTATTTTATAATCTTTTTATCAATGAAAAATAACTCATCACTCATTTACGTCCTCCTTATTAACCACGCCTAAGGCGGGGAAGGAGCTTGAATGAATGATAAGCACCCCGCAAGAAGCGGGGTTTTTTTGTTACCTGTTATTAATTAATTTCAAAACCTATGGCACACCTTCAAACCAGTCCGTTCCCGTTCGCATTTTTTGAAAATAAAATAGTCCGTATTGAGGACGCCAAAGTTTCGATAATGACTAACGCTTTGCAATATGGCACCGGAGTCTTTGGTGGCATTAGAGGTTATTACAATAAGGAAAAAAAGTTTCTTTCACTTTTTAGATTGGACGATCATTTCAAAAGATTTTTACAATCGTTCAAAATCATTGGAGTTGAAATTCCTTATGATCATACACAGCTGAAAAAAATCACAATTGATCTTGTGAAAAAAAACAACCCACACACAGACACATATTTCCGTCCGTTTGGATATGCGGGCAGTCCGAATCTATCTCCAAATCTCGATCGCGATCACATGTTTGATTACGCAATGTATATGATGCCGCTTGGCGACTATTTGCCGACAGACAAAGGAATTTCAGTGATAGTTTCATCTTGGCGACGGGTTTCAGATAATACCATTCCTTCACGAGCAAAAATTACCGGGTCGTACATAAATTCTGCACTTGCAAAACGCGAGGCCACGCTTGGTGGTCATGATGAGGCGATATTTCTTTCCGAAAATGGACACGTCGCTGAAGGATCGGCCATGAATTTATTTATTGTCAGAGATGGAGTTTTGGTGACACCTTCAAAATCAGATGATATTTTGGAAGGCATCACTCGTCGTACCGTAATTCAACTTGCAAAGGATTTGAAGATACCTGCTGAAGAGCGGGTAATCGATCGAAGCGAATTATATATTGCCGATGAAGCATTTTTTTCCGGAACTGGTGCGCAAGTTGCTTGGATACAGAGAATTGACAACAGAGTTGTCGGTGACGGGAAACGAGGACAGATTGCCGGTAAACTGCAGGATTTATTTTTTGAAGTAGTTCGTGGAAATGTAAAAAAATATGAAAGTTGGTGTACAAAAATAAAAGTTTAAATCAAATATTTTAAAACATCGTTTCGCTCGATACCTATTTTCTTTGCCTCCGTGAGGTAAATACAGCAATTTTCCTCAAGTCGGCATAAAAAGGGTATCTTCGCTCAACTTGTTTTTATAAATAATGAATAATTTTGAGTATGAAACTAACAGGTTCACAAGCGGTGATGGAATCACTATTAAAAGAAAATGTCAAAGTAATATTCGGATATCCCGGAGGGGCAATCATGCCTGTTTATGATGCGCTTTATGATTATATGGATCGTATAATACATGTTCTTGTGCGTCATGAACAAGGTGCAGCTCATGCCGCCGAAGGCTATGGACGTATCACCGGCGAGCCCGGAGTTTGCCTTGCTACATCGGGTCCAGGTGCAACCAACTTAGTGACAGGCATTGCCGATGCCATGATGGACTCGGTCCCAATAGTCTGTATCACCGGTCAGGTTGCGAGTCATTTGGTTGGGTCTGATGCGTTTCAGGAAGCCGATGTCATGGGGATTACCGCTCCGATTACAAAGTGGAATTATCAGATAACTGATGCCAATGAAATTCCTGAAGTTTTTTCAAAAGCATTTCATATTGCAAAAACAGGACGCCCCGGCCCAGTGCTTATCGATATTACCAAAGATGCTCAATTTGCGACATTTGATTTTTCTTATCCAAAAGAAGTAAAGATGGAAAGTTATCAACCCACCACTCACCCCCACCCGAAGCAAATAGAACTTGCAGCGGAACTTTTAAACAAAGCGGAAAGACCATATATTCTGGCCGGACACGGAGTAATTATTGCGAAAGCAGAAAAAGACTTGATTCGACTTGCTGAAAAAGGCGGCATTCCAGTTGCACAAACACTTCACGGTGTTTCAATTTTCCCAACTGCTCATCCTCTTCATGTTGGATTTTTGGGAATGCATGGCAATTATGGACCAAACATTTTATCAAATAAAGCCGATGTGGTGCTTGCTGTTGGAATGAGATTTGATGACAGGGTGACCGGCCGGTTAAAGGACTATCTGCCCGATGCAAAGATTATTCACATCGATATTGATCCTGCCGAACTTAACAAAAATGTACAGGTAGAAATCCCGATAGTTGCTGATGCCAAAAATGCAATTCAGGCACTAAATAAGGAAATTAAGAAAAGAAGCCATTCAGCATGGATTAAAGAATTTCAGAAATGTTATCAGCTTGAGGAAAAAAAGGTAATTCAAAATGAATGTGATCCAAAAAAAGGAAAAATTAAAATGGGTGAGGCTATTTACAAATTGAATGAATTGACAAAGGGCGAAGCCATCATCGTTGCCGATGTCGGGCAGCATCAGATGATGGCAGCAAGGTATGCAAAATTTGTAAAACCAAATAGTTTTATAACATCCGGCGGCATGGGAACTATGGGTTTTGCCCTGCCTGCTGCAATGGGAGCAAAGTACGCCCTCCTTCACCCTCCAAATGGTCAGGTTTCGGACGGGAAGGCAAGTCTTGATCGAGAGGTCATTTGTATAACAGGTGACGGCGGAGTGCAGATGAATATCCAGGAGCTTGCTACATTGGCGCAAGAAAATTTACCGGTGAAAATTGTAATTTTAAATAACGATTTTTTAGGAATGGTAAGACAGTGGCAAGAATTGTTTTTTAAAAAAAGATATTCCATGACAAAAATAAAAAATCCTGATTTTGTCACTGTGGCCAAAGGATTTTATTTGCAGGCAGAAAAAGTTGAAAAGCGCGAAGAATTGATGGGTGCGTTAAAAAGAATGCTGAAATCAAAAGGACCTTATTTACTCGATATAAAAGTTGAGAAGGAACAGAATGTTTTTCCGATGATCGCAACCGGAGCGTCGGTAGATGAGGTGAGGTTGGAGTAGCTTATTAGCTACTTAGCTAGTGAGCTTCTTAGGAATATATTTAAATATCATTGACCTAAAAAGCTAATATAAATTATGAAACAAATATATACTATTACAGCATTTGCAGAAAATAGACCAGGTGTTTTATATAGAATTGCTGATTTATTTTTACGTCGCAAGGTCAATATAGAAAGTCTGACCGTTTCGGAAATCGAACACACCGGTCAGTCAAGATTTACAATTCTTGTTCATGCCGAACCATTACTTGTTGAAAAACTTGTCAAACAGTTGTATCGAATTATAGAAATTACAAAAGTCATCGACAGTCTTGATCAAAGTTTGATCATAAAAGAAATCGCATTGATTAAAATCACGGCAAAAAATCTTGAAAGACGTCGTGAAATTGAACAATTGGTACATTTGGCAAACGGGAAGATAGCGGCTGTTAATCAGAGTTATTTAGTGGTTGAAAAAACAGGTACCGAAGAGGAGATTGATTCGCTTCATGAACTCCTTAAGCCTTTTGGAATTAAGGAGTTTGTGAGATCTGGAAGAATTGTGGTGTTTAAATAGTCAAACACGTCATCCCGAACTTGTCCCGCCTTTTGCGGGATCCCGCTAAGCGGTGATTTTGGGGATCTAGATGCTGAAATAAATTCAGCATGACGAATATTATCAAATTAAAATTAGTATCAATAATTTGCAATATGAAAAACAAAGTTTATATTTTTGATACGACGTTACGAGACGGTGAGCAGGTACCAGGTTGTCAACTTAACACCGTTGAAAAAATTGAAATTGCCAAAGCTCTTGAAGAATTGGGAGTTGATATTATTGAGGCCGGTTTTCCAATATCGTCTCCAGGAGATTTTAATTCTGTTATTGAAATCTCAAAAGCTGTAAAAGAACCGGTAATTTGCGCACTAACTCGAGCCGTGAAAGGCGATATTGATGCTGCAGCAGAGTCATTAAAGTATGCAAAACGAAAACGCATCCACACAGGTATTGGTGCATCAGATATTCATATCAAATATAAATTCAAGTCTAATCGTGAAGATATTTTGAAGCGTGCAGTGGAAGCAGTGAAATATTCCAAAAAATTTGTTGAAGATGTAGAGTTTTACGCGGAGGATGCAGGGCGTGCTGATTTAGAATATCTTGCCAAGATGGTCGAATCAGTGATCACGGCCGGGGCGACAGTTGTAAATATTCCTGATACCACTGGATATAATCTGCCGTCGACATTTGGGGAAAAGATAAAGTTTCTGATGAATAATGTCAAAAATATTGATAAGGCCATTATTTCAATTCATTGTCATAATGATTTAGGGCTGGCAACTGCAAATTCAATATCGGGAATCCAAAATGGTGCAAGGCAAGTCGAAGTCACGGTAAACGGTATCGGCGAACGCGCCGGCAATACTTCGCTTGAAGAAGTAGTGATGATATTAAAAACACACAAACTTGGTTTGGATACAAATATTAACACCAAGAAAATTTTTTCAACAAGTCGTCTTGTTTCAAATCTGATGCGCATGCCGATACAGCCAAACAAGGCAATTGTTGGTCGAAACGCATTTGCTCATTCATCAGGCATTCATCAGGATGGGGTTTTAAAGGAACGCGAAAATTATGAAATAATTGATCCAAAAGATGTTGGCATTCAAGCATCGTCGATCATTTTGACTGCACGTTCAGGACGAGCAGCTTTATATCATCATCTCAAACGTTTGGGATATAAACTTTCCGAAAAAGAGCTCGCCAAAGTATACAAGAAATTTTTGGAGCTTGCAGATAAAAAGAAAGATATTAATGATAGCGACTTACATATACTTATTGGTGAAAAATTAGATACAAAAGGAATACAACTTGAACTTCTTGAGGTAGTTTGTGGAACTCCAATAAAACCCATGGCAACAGTAAAATTAAAAGTGCATGACAAGGAATATCTTGTTGCAGCAAACGGCAACGGACCAGTGGACGCGGCATTTAAAGCAGTTGACAAAATTGTCAAAAAGAAACTCGATCTTGAAGAGTTTTTGGTCCAGGCAATTACAGAAGGCAGCGATGATATTGGCAAGGTTCATTTACAGGTTAAATATAAAAACGGTATGTATTATGGATTTGGTGCAGATACCGATATTGTTGTCGCATCGGTAAAAGCATATATTGATGTGTTAAATAAAGTTATTTGACTAAGAGTTAGCTGGTAGCTTATTAGCTACTTAGCTCTTAGATTTTATTTTTTTAATTTATGACATTTATTAATTTAAACCTAATAAGCTACGACGCTAAAAAGCTAAGCTAAAAAGCTAATAAACTGACCTATTATGAAAATTACAATAAAAGATATTGAGGATGCAGCAAAACGTTTGAAAGACATTGCTCAAAAAACGCCTCTTCAGTATTCAAAAAGACTATCAAAAAAATATAAAGCCGATATTTATATAAAACGTGAAGACCTGCAGGAGGTGCGTTCCTTCAAAATTCGTGGAGCTTACAACAAAATGTCCTGCCTTTCAAATGAGGAAAAAAAACGAGGGGTTGTTTGTGCAAGTGCCGGCAACCACGCCCAGGGTGTCGCTTACAGCTGTAATGCGCTTAAAATAAAAGGAGTCATCTTCATGCCGGTCGTAACTCCAAATCAAAAAATTGAAAAGGTCAAACATTTTGGCGGCAAATATACTGAAGTCAGATTGGTCGGAAATACCTTTGATGATGCCAGCGTAGCCTCTAAAGTCTTTACCAAGGAAAACAATATGGTGTATGTCCATCCTTTCAATGATCCTCTTACGATAGCTGGACAAGGAACGGTGGGAAAAGAAATTTACGAAAAACTTGATGGAAAAATAGATTATTTGATTTCCACGATCGGAGGAGGAGGATTGATTTGCGGAGTTTCAACTTACCTTAAAAACAAGAATAAAAAAATAAAATGCATCGGTGTTGAACCCGAGGGCGCGGCCAGTATGTACGAGGCTTTAAAAAAAGGAAAGGTAGTTACTTTGGAAAAAATTGACACATTTGTTGACGGAGCTGCTGTCAAAACTGTGGGTGAGCTGACTTACAAAATCTGCAGGCAAAATTTGGAGAAAGTTATCCGTGTACCTTCGGGAAAAGATTGCACAGCTATGATAGAGCTATATCAAAATGAAGGTATCATTGCCGAACCTGCAGGTGCTCTTGCTGTTGCCTCATTAGATGATCTTGCTCAAAATATAAAAGGCAAAACAGTTGTCTGTATAATAAGCGGAGGCAACAATGACATTTTGCGATATCCGGAAATTATGGAAAGAAGCTTGGTCTATCAGGGAAGAAAGCATTATTTTATTATTGAGTTTGCACAAAAACCCGGACAGCTTCGAAAATTTGTCGATCAAGCATTGGGACCAACAGACGATATTGTGAGGTTTGAATACATAAAAAAAACCAACAAAGAAAAAGGACCGGCGCTTGTTGGAATAGAATTAAGGGATCGAAAAGATTTACAGCCGCTTTTGGATAGGATGAAAGAAATAGAATTAAATTATCGAAAAATTACCAATTCGGATTTGCTATACGATTATTTAGTGTAATTTTACATGTTAAAAGGGCATCGTTCGATATCCCGTTTTGCGACCTTTTTTTATATCATTTCAATATGAAAAACTGTGATTGTGTAGGTTGTTCATGTCAAAGTAATGTCAAGACAGCTGATTTAAAAAGGCGCAGTTATAAACTGACCGGCGATATGGATGATGAAACTGATTGGGTGAAACGTGCGCCGGCGCGTGCCATGATGCGTGCTGTCGGATATACCGATGAAGATTTCGAAAAACCGCTGATTGCCGTTGCGACACCATATACAGATATAACTCCCTGTAATGCGCATCTTCATCAACTTGGTGAAATAGTTGAACATGAAGTGACAAAGGTTGAGGGAAAGCCATTTCTATTTGGGACACCGGTGATCACCGACGGTGAAACTATGGGTACGGAGGGCATGAAATATTCGCTTGTTTCCCGAGAAGTTATAGCCGATTCCATCGAAATGATGCAAGAAGCTTATATGGCCGATGGAACGATCGCATTATCAGGTTGTGACAAGACTATTCCGGCATCACTTATGCCTTTGGCACGAAATAATGTCATCGGTATCACTTTGTATGGGGGCACCATTCTTCCCGGCCGCTACAAAAGCCGCGATCTTAATATTGTCAGTGTTTTTGAAGCTGTTGGAAAATATAGTACTGGGAAAATAAGTCCTTCAGAATTTAACGAGGTCGAAGGTCGATCTTGTCCAGGTTGTGGGGCATGTGGCGGGATGTACACCGCAAACACAATGGCCTCGGCAATCGAAGCATTGGGAATGAGCATTCCGGGAAGTTCTTCACATCCTGCGGTAAATCGTAACAATCAGATCTCTGAAAAAAAACGTCAAGATTGTCAAGATACAGTCAAAGCATTATTTGAATTAATGCGTCGTGGAATCAGAGTCCGTGATATCTTGAGTCGCGAGTCATTTAAAAACGCTATTGTCCTTATGCAAGCACTTGGTGGGTCTACAAATGCGGTGTTGCATTTAATTGCAATTGCTCACGAAGCCGGTATAAAAATTTCAATAGATGATTTCACGAATCTAGGAAAGAAAGTTCCATTAATTGGGAATTTCAGTCCGTTTGGTAAATATATGATGGAACATCTGGATGAAATAGGAGGAATTCCAATGGTTATGAAAATGTTACTTGATGCAGGACTCATTCACGGTGATTGTTTAACTGTAACCGGGAAAACCGTTGCTGAAAATTTGAAAGACGTCCCAAAAAGACCAAAAAATCAAGATGTCATTTATTCTTTAGAAAAACCATATGCTCCTCCTGGAAATCATATAGTCATTATGTATGGTAATCTGGCGCCGGAAGGAGCAGTGATGAAACTTTCAGGAAAAGAATTGAAACAGCATAAAGGACCTGCTAGAGTTTTTGAAAGTGAGGAAGATGCTTTGAATACGATTTTAGACGGAAAAATAAAACATGGAGATGTCATTATTATCCGCAATGAAGGTCCAAAAGGTGGTCCTGGCATGCGTGAAATGTTATCTCCTTCATCAGCACTGGTTGGCGCCGGTTTAGGAAAAGATGTGGTGCTTATAACCGATGGGAGATTTTCAGGCGGGACGCATGGGATTATGATCGGTCATGTGACTCCGGAGGCGGCAGTCGGTGGACCAATAGCACTTATAAACGAAGGAGATATTATAGAAATTAATGTAGATAAAAAGAGAATTGATATGAGAGTTAATTCAAAAGAAATGGCAAAAAGAAAAAAGGTATGGAAACCGAAAGAATTAAAATACAAAAGAGGAGTTTTAGCAAAGTATGCAAAGCTAGTTTCAAGTGCATCGCAAGGTGCGGTGACGTCATAGGGGCGTATCGCAATACGCCCATACTTAATTAATTTATGAAAAAGTTGAAGCGAAGATCGATAAGATTAAGTCATTGGGATTATAGTAATGCAGGCTGGTATTTTGTGACTATATGTGTTGAAGGGATGAGGTGTGAATTAGGAACAGTTAAGAACAATAAAGTTGAGTTAAGTGAGTATGGTAATATTGTTGAAAAATTTTGGATATCATTAATTAAGAGATATGAAGATATTTCTCTTGATGAGTATGTTATTATGCCAAATCATTTTCATGGAATATTAGCGATAAACAATTATGTAGGGGCAATTCATGAATTGCCTGTACGAAGCGAAAAGAAAATTCATAGAAAGATGTTGTTGCCAAAGATAATCGGCTTTTTTAAAATGAATTCGGCAAAAGAGATTAATTCATCACGTCACACTCAGGGCCGACCTTTCTGGCATAGAAACTATTACGAACATATCATTAGAAACGAAAAAGACTTACAACGCATTTGCGAATACATTATAGAAAATCCATATAAATGGAAAGCTGATAAATATTATCCTGATAAGTTTGATAAATAAAGAAGCAATTTTTTAGATTATTAATTATTTTTTACAATTATGCAATTTATACTACTAGCACATGATCACAAAGATGGTGGTCTTCAAAGAAGATTAAATGTTAGGGACGAGCATGTAAAGATGGACGATGAGATGAGGGCGGCTGGCAACTATCATATGGGAGTCGCCTTGCTTGACGATGAGGGAAATATGAAAGGATCTGTCATGATCCTAGAATATCCTTCTCGAAAAGATCTTGATGAGTGGCTTAAAAAAGAACCTTATATGTTAAACAATGTTTGGGAAAAGGTGGAAGTGATACCCTGTAAAATCGGACCGACTTTTCTTAAGTAAAACGTTATAAGTTAAAAATTACACGTTACACGAAATGAAAAATATTCATACCGACAAAGCACCTAAGGCAGTCGGGCCATATTCGCAGGCTATCATTGCCGATAATTTTATTTTTTGTTCAGGACAGATTGGTATTGATGCGGCGACTGGGAGATTAGTCGAAAGCATTGAAAACCAGGTTCATCATGTGATGAAAAATATTAGCGCTGTTCTTGCAGCATCGGGATCATCAATTAAAAAGGTTGTTAAAACGACAATATTTCTTGCCGATATTAACGACTATAAAAAAGTAAACGAGATCTACGGCTCATATTTCAAAAATCACAAGCCGGCGAGGTCTACAGTCCAGGTTGCGGCCTTGCCGCTTGGAGCGAGGGTGGAGATCGAGGTTATTGGAGTAAAATAGCTTTTTAGCTTATTAGCTGTTTAGCTTTTTAGGTCAACATTAATTTAGGATTTATTTCTAATAAGCTAAGTAGCTAATAAGCTGACATTATTAATTAGTACAAAACTATGAAAATAAACTTTGGTGGTGTCACGGAAAATATAGTTACTAGAGATGAGTTGCCGCTTTCAAAAGCAAAAAAGATTTTAAAAAATGATGTTGTTGCTGTTTTGGGTTATGGCGTGCAAGGTCCGGGTCAGGCATTAAATATGCGTGATAATGGTATCAAAGTGATCATCGGCCAGCGAAAGGAATCAAAATCATGGAACAAGGCAAAAGAAGATGGCTGGGTTCCCGGAAAAACACTTTTTGAGATTGAGGAGGCGGCAAAACGTGGTACGATCATTATGTACCTCTTGTCCGATGCAGGACAAAAAACTTTTTGGCCGACTCTAAAACCATTACTTAAAACAGGAAAAACTCTTTACTTTTCCCATGGTTTTTCAATAACTTATAAAAATATTACTAAGGTTATTCCTCCAAAAGATATCGATGTGGTTCTAGTAGCTCCAAAAGGATCGGGTCTAACAGTTCGACGTAATTTTATGGAGGGAAGTGGAATAAATAGTAGTTATGCTATTTTTCAGGATTATAGTGGTAGGGCTACGGAAAAATGTCTTGCTCTAGGTATTGCCGTCGGATCAGGGTATCTTTTCCCAACCACTTTTCAAAAAGAAGTTTTTAGTGATCTTGCTGGAGAGCGGGGTATCCTTATCGGCGCACTTGAAGGGGTTTTTGAGGCCCAATATGAAGAGCTTCGTAAGCATGGTCATAGTCCAAGTGAGGCTTTTAATGAAACTGTTGAAGAGCTTACACAAAGTCTTATTAAACTAGTCGGTGAAAAAGGGATGGACTGGATGTTTGCCAATGTATCGACCACCGCCCAGCGAGGCGCTTTTGACTGGAAGGATAAATTCAGAATAGCGGTCAAGCCGGTTTTTAAAGAGCTTTACTCCGAAGTTTCAAGCGGTCGAGAGGCCAGGCGAGTACTCAAAAAAAACAGCTCAAAAAATTATCGTGAAGAATTAAATGAAGAGATTGAAATTATGAGGAATCATGAAATGTGGAAAGCCGGTAAAAAAGTGCGCGAACTACGACCGGAAAACTGGAAAAAGACGCCTTAAGTTTTATGAAAAAAGTTTTCGATTTTAACAATGTTTTTGTAAGACTTCACGGCGCAGAAGTATTGAAAAGTATTAACTGGATTGTCACAAAAGGACAAAATTGGGTAATACTGGGTTTGAATGGGGCAGGAAAGAGTACGCTTGTCAAATCTATATTTGAAGATTTCCCCTATTCGGGCGAGAAAAACTGCATTTATTCTTCTCATGAAATTGGATATGTATCATTTGATATCGAAAAAAAAATACTTACCTCTCCCCCGTTTATAGATATTGCAAATAATTTGCAATTAAGAAAAAGACCACTGCAAGATCTGTCAACACTTTCAACAGGGCAAATGCGCCAACTCATCATCGCCCGCGCTCTTGACAAAAAACCAAAATTATTGATTTTAGATGAGCCCTTTGACGGACTTGATGAAAAATCAAGAGTAGAGTTTAAGAAAATTATCACGGATTTAATGAAAGGTATTCAGATATTGTTGATAACACACAGATTCGATGAAATTTTGGACGGATTTTCACGAATATTAGTTCTTCATAACGGTAAAGTATTTGCCGAAGGAAAAAGGACAGAAATTTTGAATAACAAAAAAGTCCGGGAATTATTCGAACATGAACCGGTATCGCTGAACAATATTTTTAAAAAAAGGAAACCTATATTGCCGCGTAATTTGATTGATATGAAAAATGTCACCGTGTGTTATGGAGATAAAGTGATTTTTAAAAAATTTAACTGGGTTATGAAACGTGGGGAAAACTGGGCGATACTCGGGCCAAACGGCGCCGGGAAAACTTCACTTCTCCGATTGATAACAGGTGATAATCTGCAGGCTTATTCACAGAACATAAAGATTTTTGGACGACAAAAAGGAACCGGCGAAAGTGTTTGGGATATCAAAAAAAATATTGCCGAAGTGTCGGGAGATATTCAAATCAAGTTCCAGAAAAGCATTACGGTTCTCGAAGTGGTTGAGTCAGGATTTTTTGATTCGATCGGTTTATTCCGAAAAGCAACATCGAAACAGTATAAAATTGCGAAGAACTGGATTAGTCGGCTTGGACTAAACAACTTAAAGGATCATAAGTTTGCTGTACTTTCACAAGGTCAGCAAAGGATGGTAATCATAGCCCGAGCAATGGTGAAGTCTCCCCTGCTTCTTATCCTTGACGAGCCGACGACGGGACTCGATATGAAAAATAGAAAAAAAATTCTTGAGCTTATTGATTTGATCGGAACAGATTCGGATACTCAACTCATTTTTGTGACACATTATAAGGATGAAATACCAAAAAGCATTACAAAAGCATTAGATTTATATTAAAAATAGATTGTTGTGACTTGCTTTTATAGAAAAAAGTGCTATACTTTTTTTATAAAATGTCCGTACCAATTGATGCCAGAACCAGTTCTCCTGTAATTTTACAATCACAATCCATCCTTGAACAAAGAGGGATTGAATTTGATCACTCAATTACAGCTAATATTTCTCACGGGGTCGATAGAATCTTCTCACAATTTTGCAATATGACTCCAAAGGAATTGGCATTTCAAGCTAGAGTCGGAGATGAAATACAAAACATGATAATGAACTACGGAGGAAGCAATAATTTAATCGCCCATTCAATAGGAATGGAAGCACTAGATCATTTTGGCACTATGCTTTATACGCACGGAATGCAAGGTTCTCAAACAGTAGTAGAGAATCCAGAATATGCGGTAAAATTACAAGAGGGAGTAAATAAATCACTAACATTAGCACTAAAGGCTGTTGAAATAACATTAACTTTTCAGGAAACCAGAGATCCGAAAATTTTAACTGATTATTTTGATACAATGATTGAACAATTAACAGAATCTTTGCAAGAACTCGAACCTAATGCCAATAAATTAAGGAATTACCTAAAGGCTGATAAAGAACGTTATGAAAAGTTAAGGTCAAGAGTTGAACTGTAACTATGAGTAGTATTTTTTTAAACTATTTATTACTTAAAAGCTCTTAACTTAAGGGCTGGAGATAAAATGGAATAATCCGCCCGCAAGGCGGTTTTTTTATGAAAAATCCAAAAACTCTTTTTGACAAAATTTGGGACGCACATGTAGTAACACAGGAAAAAAACTATCCTGCAGTCCTTTATATTGATGTACATCTGATTCACGAGGTAACTTCGCCACAGGCTTTTACCGGATTGAAAAAAAGAAAAATTCCCGTTTTTAGGACAAACAGGACTTGGGCGACTGCAGATCATAATGTTCCAACAAAAAATCAACACTTACCGATCAAAGAATTACTTTCACGAAAACAAGTTGAAGCATTGGTAAAAAACTGTAAAGACTTTAGTATAGATTTATATGGTTTAGGTCATCCGTGGCAGGGTATTGTTCATATCATTGGCCCAGAGCTTGGTATTACCAAACCAGGTATGACCATAGTTTGCGGCGACAGTCATACATCGACTCATGGTGCATTTGGGGCGCTTGCGTTTGGCATCGGCACGAGCGAAGTTGAACAAGTGCTTGCGACACAAACTATTTTGCAATACAAACCAAAGACAATGAAGATCGAGGTTAATGGAAAGTTAAAAAAGGGTGTTGTAGCCAAAGATATTATTTTGTACATTATTTCAAAGTTGACAGCATCTGGAGGAACCGGATATTTTGTCGAGTATGTCGGTAGTACAATTCGCGATCTTTCCATAGAGGCACGCATGACGATCTGCAATATGAGCATCGAGATGGGAGCTCGAGGGGGCATGATCGCACCTGACGAAAAAACTTTCAAATATATGAAAGGAAGACAGTTTATGATTAAAGGAAAAGAGTGGGGAAAGGCAGTCGCATATTGGAAAACATTACCATCTGATGAAGGAGCAAAATATGATCGCATTGAAATATTCAACGCTTTAGATATTGAACCTATGATCACCTATGGTACTAATCCGGGAATGGGAGTTAAAATTAAATCTCAAATCCCAAAACTCAAATTTCAAAAAAATAACTCCGAGAAAAAACAGTTGAGAAAGTCTCTTGAGTATATGGGATTGAAGGAAGGTCAGAAGATGATTGGGCAGCATGTTGATTATGTTTTTTTTGGAAGCTGCACAAACTCAAGGATTGAGGATTTCAGATTGGCAGCCAAAATTTTGAAAGGAAGAAAAAAGGCGAAGCATATTGAAGCGTTTTTAGTACCTGGCTCGACTCAAGTATTGAGACAAGCAAAAAAAGAAGGACTTGATAAAATATTTAAAGAAGCTGGGTTTGAATTGAGGGGTGCTGGATGTTCGGCGTGTTTGGGTATGAACGAAGACAAGATACCAGCAGGAAAATATTGTGTTTCCACGTCGAACCGTAATTTTGAAGGTCGACAAGGTCCGGGCGCAAGGACCATGCTTGCAAGTCCGTTAACGGCAGCTGCAACAGCAATAACGGGTGTAGTTACAGACCCACGAAACTTTTGTTAAATGTATGAATAACTTTTATAGATCATTACTTCGGTTCGATGAAGAAAGAATAATGGTTGTCACTGCATTAATAATCAGCATTTTTTTTGCAATTATGTTAAGTTATTTTCTTTTTGTTTACGGGTATACTGGTTGCGGGGGACGCTTCTATAAGAGTTGTCCGATAGGCACTTGTGTCTATGAAAACTATCCAACCAAAGAACCGGTTGGCCGATGTAAAGTAATATTACCGTTCACATCATCAAATTAAATTAAGTCTAAATAAATATGAAATCAAAAGTTACAAAAATTATTTCAACTTGTGTACCAATGCCAGACGAGAATATTGACACAGATCAGATTATACCCGCGCGTTTTTTGAAATCCACAACACGAGAAGGATTTGGAAAAAACTTGTTCCGCGACTGGCGATATGATGCGGCCAATAAACCGATAAAGGACTTCATTCTAAACGATCCAAAATACAAAGGACAAATATTAGTGGCCGGTCGTAACTTCGGCTGCGGCTCGAGTCGAGAACATGCCGCCTGGGCACTGGTTGATTATGGATTTAAAGCCGTTATCTCAAGTTTTTTTGCCGATATTTTTAAGAGCAATGCCTTGAATAACTCACTATTACCCATTCAGATTTCCGAGGATGAATTGCAGCAAATATTTCAGTTCATTAAAAAAGATCCAAAAGTAGAGTTCGTCATCGACTTACAAGGTCAACGACTATCCGCTATGCGCTATCCATTATCTACTAAATTCGAAATCAATGCCTACAAAAAAATGACTATAATGAACGGTTATGATGATATAGAATATTTACGATCAATGCAAAAAAAGACGGAAGAGTTTGAAAGCAATCGGAAAAATGATTATTCAATTGATTATTGATTTATGAAAAAACAAAAAGGAAAGCTGCTACAAGTTGCACATTTAGGTCATCCAATTTTGCGTAAAAAAAGTAAAGAGATTTCTGATACTAAAAATTTTGAAATTCAAACTCTAATAGATGATCTTATTGCTACAGTATTGGAGGTTGATGGGGTAGGCATTTCGGCACCTCAAGTTTACCAGTCCATAAGAATTTTCATTCTCGCTTCTCATCCAAATCCACGATATCCGCATGCACCAAAAATGAAACCGGCTGCAATCATCAATCCAAAAGTTCTTGATATGTCAAAAAGAAAAATAAAAGACTGGGAAGGTTGTTTAAGCATTCCTGAACTTCGCGGATTGATTCCAAGATCAAAATCAGTCGATGTAGAGTTTATGACAAGAGATGGAAAAAAAGTTAGAAAAACTTTTACAGATTTTGTGGCGCGGATTTTTCAGCACGAATATGATCATTTAGAAGGAAAATTATTTATTGATAGAGTTGAAAGTTCGCTGGATTTAATTTCGGAAAAAGAATTTCAGAAGATTATAAAAAAAAGCAAAAAATGATATGAAAAAACATATTGCACTTTTGCCAGGTGACGGAGTCGGACCAGAAGTAACTACAGAAGCTGTCAAAGTGCTTAAGAAAATTGCCGAAAAATTTGACCATGAATTTATTTTTAACGAAGGATTAGTTGGCGGTGCGGCTATTAATAAAACAGGAAATCCGTTCCCCAAAGAAACAGAAGAATTATGTTTAAAATCTGATGCGATCCTTTTTGGAGCTATCGGTGACCCGAAATATGACAATGATCCCTCGGCAAAGGTACGCCCAGAGCAGGGGCTCCTAAAAATGCGGAAAAAGTTGGGGCTGTATGCAAATGTTCGGCCGATTTTTACTTATGAATCGTTGTACAATAAATCTCCTCTTAAAAAAGAAGTAATTAAAAATGTAGATTTTGTCGTTGTACGTGAGCTTACCAGTGGGATTTACTTCGGCAAACCACGTGAAAGGAGAGATAGTGGCAATACAGCGGTTGACACGTGTGTGTATACGCGTTACGAAATAGAGAGAATAACTCATACTGCATTTAAGATTGCTCGAGGAAGAAGAAATAAGGTAACACTTGTTGATAAGTCAAACGTTCTTGAAACTTCAAGATTTTGGCGTGAAATTGTAATTGAAATCGCAAAAAAATATCCTGAAATTGAACTTGATTATTTACTTGTCGACAATGCCGCAATGCAGATCATCAAAAGACCTAGAGATTTTGACGTCATACTTACCGAAAACATGTTCGGGGATATCCTCTCTGACGAAGCATCAGTCATCACCGGTTCAATTGGAATGCTT
>Ga0209542_10002525_pt1 | contig 40779 bp, 44 predicted proteins | sample RifCSPhighO2_01_FD_184028 | JGI IMG/M metagenome (GOLD analysis project Ga0209542, IMG submission 184028) | Soil microbial communities from Rifle, Colorado - Rifle CSP2_plank highO2_0.1 (SPAdes) (version 2) | ecosystem: Environmental > Terrestrial > Deep subsurface > Rock core/Sediment ... | reverse complement strand
TTTGTCAGATTGGAATGATTGTGGTGGCCGGCGGAGTGAGACGCAGTGCGCTCATCTCTCTTTCGGAGTTGGAAGATGCTGATATGCGAGATGCTAAGGAAGGACAATTTTATTTGACTGAAGAACAGCGGAGTATGGCCAATAATTCCGCAGTTTATAATGCGAAACCTTCCGCCGAAGAATTTTTAAACGAATGGACGGCGTTGGTCAAATCGCGCTCCGGTGAGCGAGGAATTTTCAATCGCGGAGGACTAGAGAAGCAAGTGCCGGCTCGCCGATGGGAAATGCTAAAGAACGAAAGACAAGTGGGACTGAATCCTTGCGGAGAAATTTATCTACGCTCTAAACAATTTTGTAATTTGACCAGTATCGTCATTCGTCCGCACGATACCGTAGAAACTCTAAAAAGAAAAATGGAATTGGCAACTTTGCTCGGCACCTATCAATCGACTTTGACTAATTTCGGCTATCTTTCAAAAAAATGGAAAGAGAATTGCGAAAAAGAAAGATTGCTCGGCGTATCGCTTACCGGCTATTACGACAATCCGATTATTCGAAATGACAAAGTGCTGGACACCCTTCGACTGGATTCAATTGAGACAAATAAAAAATACGCCAAACGTTTCGGCATTAATTCTTCGACAGCTATTACTTGCGTCAAACCGCACGGCAATTCCGGTCAGCTTTTAGCTGTCGGTTCTGGTATGCATCCTTGGTTTGCTCCATATTTTATCCGCCGAGTCAGAATTTCTCATACCGACCCATTGCTACAAATGGCGAAAGACCAAGGCGTGCCCTGCCTGCCGGAAGTTGGCCAATCAGCTGAAAGCGCCACGACTTTTGTTCTGGAATTTCCAGTCAAAGCGCCGGAAGGGGCTATTTTCAAAGATGAAGTTACTGCCTTGGATCTGATGAAAGAATGGAAAAGGCTTAAAAAACATTTTGTGGAACACAATCCATCCGCGACTATTTATATCGGCCCGGAAGAATGGCTAGCTGTCGGCAATTTTGTCTACGAAAATTGGGATTTTGTCGGCGGAATGTCTTTTCTTCCGCGCTCGGAACACGTGTATCAGCTCACTCCCTATGAAGCGATTAGCAAAGAAGAATACGAAAGGCGCGCCAAGGCTATCGGTAAAATTGATTTTTCCAAACTTTCTCAATACGAGGCCACGGACAACACGGTTGGAGCTAAAGAATTTGCTTGCGTAGCCGGAGTTTGCGAGATATAAAAGCTATGCTTTACACTAGAAAAGGGGATGATGGCACCACTAAAACTTTCGGATGCAATCAGCGCATTTCTAAAAGTTCAATCGTGGCTGAAGCTTTGGGCGCGCTGGATGAAGCGAATTCTTTTTTGGGACTGGCTCGGGCAAAAACCAAGGGAAAAAGTTTTGAGATTGCAAAAGAAAAAATTGAATTTGCGGACCTAATTTTAGAAGTCCAACAAAATTTGTTTATCATTCAAGCAGAAGTTGCCGGCTCAGATATGAGCATATCCGAAGAGAAAATAAAAAATGCAGAACACTTCGTAGATGAAATTGAAAAAATACTCCCACCGATTAAAAATTTTTTCATAAGTGGCACAACAGAACCTGGTGGCATTTTTGATTTCGCTCGCACGCTTGCTAGAAGAGCCGAAAGGCGAGTGATAGCCGCCAAAGAAGAAGGGAAAATAAAAGTAAGCGCCGAAACGCTAGCTTATTTAAATCGACTTTCCAGTTTATTGTATGCCTTGGCTAGAATTTCGAGCCACCTTGAAGGCGCAGAAGAAATCAAACCTAGTTATAAATAAACTATTCTATTAAAATATGTAGTTAACAAACTTGACGGCCGTGTAAAAGTGTTAACTCTCTATTTATTTGTTCTTATTATTTTGAAAGTTTTAACATTTTTTCTTATATTCAGATTTTCTAAACGCTTTAAAAAAGATGCTGGAAGTGGACCGGGACCAATCCATAAACTTTGTTGCAACATTTTATAGCCGAATATTTTTATCTGATTTCTAAGCCAGTGGCGTATATGCCTGTCTTTTTCTGGTATATCAAAAGAAAGAATTAGATTGACTGGCGCATCGTTTGTAAATGGAGAATTTATATAACTCAATAGAGTAATGTTTTTAATATGTTTTTTGCCTTTCCTAGTTATTGACCATCCTAAGGCCGAGTTCTCTACATACCCTCTTGAATGCAATCGCGAAAGGGTTACCTTTAGACTCTCTTTTTTATATCGCTTAAATTCTTGTTCCCGAACTATAGAATAAAATTTACGAGTGCTTCGCGCACTTCCTAGAGTCGCCATTAAAAGGTCTGCTATGCTTGGTGAATTATAAGACATATCTGTATGTTAACATACTTGACGGCCGTTTAAAAGTGATAACTTTACTCAAAATGAAACTCGCCGGCTTTTTCGCGGACTTTTTGTTTCAGCGGGAGATACTTTTTTAACTCTGAATCTTCTTGGATCAAGCGTACAGCTTCAGTTCTAGCAGCTTCTACCATTTTTATGTTTTTTATCGCTTCCATTCCAAGGTCAGTAATGCCCCACTGCTTCGAGCCTCCAAGCTCTCCCGCTCCGCGCAGTGATAGGTCTAACTCTGCCAGCTCAAAACCATTTTGGGCAGTTTTCAAAGCTTTTAGTCTGGCGATAGTTTTTCTTTGCCCACCCGTAGCCTCGTCTGCCAATTGGCGGGCAGGTTTAGCGGAGGATAGTCTATTTTTGTCAGTTACAAAAATATAACAATAAGCCTGATGCGAGCTACGAATAACGCGTCCACGCAGTTGATGCAGTTGTGCCAAGCCAAATCTTTCTGCGCCCTCAATAATTATGATAGTTGCATTTGGGATATTGACTCCCACTTCTACTACCGAGGTGGCGCATAAGATATTTATTTTACCTTCAGTAAACTCTTCCATGACTTTTTCCTTTTTTTCTTTGCTCATTTTACTGTGCAGTACGCCGATTTCATATTCAGAAAACACTTCTTTTTTTAATCGTTTAGCCTCTTCTACGGCGGACTTTACGTTAAGTGCCAATTCTTTTTCGGGGTCGGGTTCAAAAATTCTTGGACAAATGACATAGAGCTGTCTGCCATTTTTTAATTCTTCTCGAATTTTTTCATAAGTTTCTTCACGCTTATTCGGTGTGATTATTTCTGTAATTATTTGCTTTCGTCCGAGTGGCATTTCGTCCAGTAGTGATAAGTCAAGGTCGCCGTATATAGTAAGCGCAAGCGTGCGAGGAATTGGCGTAGCGGTCATAGAAAGCAAATGCGGAGCTATATTATCTTTTCTAACCAACTTTCTTCTTTGCCCCGTGCCGAATCTGTGTTGTTCATCTATTACAACTAATGCCAAATTTTTAAATTTAACCGTTTTTTGTATCAAGGCATGGGTGCCGATTAATATTGGAATTTCACCGTTGGCTACCCATTTTAAGAGTTGCGCGCGGGAAATTGTGGTCCAACCTCTCGGGTTTAGTTTAGAAGGAAATTTCCTGCAACCAGAGCCGGTAATAAGCCCTATATTAATTGGCAAGGGCTTAAAATATTCTATGAAAGATTCGAAATGTTGCGTTGCCAAAATTTCCGTGGGCGCCATATAGGCTACCTGCAGACCCGCCCGAATGAACGAACTCATTCGTTCGGGTGGGTTTCCAATATTCTTTGTTTGATTTACAACAGCATAGGCTACTGTGGCCGCGACGGCAGTTTTTCCAGACCCCACATCGCCTTCAAGCAATCGTGACATTGGAAAGCTTCTCCTCATATCTTCCAAAATGACCCCGATTGATTTTTTTTGAGCATTGGTTAGTTCAAATGGAAAGCGTTTCAAAAATTCTGACATCTCTTTTTTCGGAGATATTATTTGAAAAGATTTATTTTTTCTATATTCCAATTTATCATGCTGGCGTTCAAGTTGAATGCAGAAAACTTCTTCAAAAGCAAATCTTTTTCGCGCGGCTTGCGCGTCGCGCTCGCTTTTTGGTTTATGAATCCAAATCAGGGCGGTTTTGAGTGTCGGCAAATTATATTTTTTTAGAATATCTGTCGGAACATAATCTGTCATTCGGTCTAGAGTTTTTTCTCTGAATATTTTTTCAATCGCATGATAAAACCATTTGGAAGTTACGCCGCGAGTTTCGGCATAAATTGGAAAAGAAAAACCAACCCCCTCCCGACCTCCCCCAAAGGAGGAGAAAAGTGCGTTATGTGAGTCTATTGGCAATAAGTTCATTTTTTCAAATTCCGGATTAGCCAAATAGATACCGTGCTTACCCGCTGTTACTTTGCCGGTCAATTTTACGTTTTCGCCATTATGAAGCATTTTTGCCAGATATGCCTGGTTAAACCAAATAATTTTTATTTTGCCGGACAAATCTTCGACCTCACCTTTGGCCATGGGAATTTTTGAGCGGAATCCTTTTTTGATTTTTAAATTTGAAATTTTCCCGTACACCGTGGCGGTTGCGCCCGGAATCAAGTCCGCTATTTTCACAACTATGCTTATGTCGCTGTATCTGACAGGGAAGTGGAAAAGCAGGTCGGCAACTGAAAAAAGACCAAGTCGGCTCAGAGCTTTTTTTTGGTTTATATCCAAGCGAAATTTTAGTTCAAGTTTGTCGGAAAGTTCCACCTTTCAATAATAACAGAATATTTGAATTTTTGGAAAAATTTGTTACAATTGCAAAACGATCAGTTTAGAAAACCTTATTTTATAAACACGAAAGCAAGTAAGGTATATGATAATTACAATACTTATTATGGAGTTTGTAGGTTAATAGTTAGACGTAGTTCTCATATAAAATATAAAATGCTTGGATTGATTAAGGTCTTGAAAACTGTTATTATGCCGGTGTAGTTCAATGGTAGAACGAGAGACTCATAAGCTCTAGAAAATGGTTCAATTCCATTCACCGGCACAGTAGGATTGGAAAATATTGCGGCTGTAGCTCAACGGTAGAGCGCCGCCCTGTCACGGCGGAGGTCGTGGGGTCAGCACCCATCAGTCGCGCAAAATTAAAAACATCAGAAAAATTCTGATGTTTTTAATTTTGCAAAATACCTCAAAATACAATAATATGAATATGGGTTGCCGTTGTAGCTTAGTGGTAAAGCACGTTCTTGGTAAGAACGAGACCGTGGGTCCAATCCCCACCAACGGCTCCAAAAACTTGTCAACCTGGCAGGTTGACAAGTTTATAAGCCGATGTAGCTCAGTTGGTAGAGCACCGCTTTCGTAAAGCGGGGGTCGACAGTTCAATCCTGTCCATCGGCTCCCGAAAAATTATGAAAGAAGATTCAAATAAAATTCAACAAGAAATAAAACACCTTGAAGCGTCAATGCTTGAGTCAGATTTTTGGAGTGATAAAAACAAAGCGCAGAGCGTTTTAAAGGAACTGGCTGAACTCAAAGCAAAAAAAGAAGGTTTAGGAAAATATGACAAAAGCAATGCAATTTTGACAATAATTTCCGGCGCCGGAGGTAACGACGCCGAGGATTTCGCTCGTATGCTTTTTGAAATGTACACGAAGTATGCCGACCTTAAAGACTGGGAGATCTTTTCCATTCATGCAAATCGAAATGAACAAAAAGGCTACAGAAATGTCTCGGTTGAAATTGCAGGTAAGAGTGTTTATGGAAATCTCAAGAATGAATCCGGCGTCCATCGCCTCGTGCGCATTTCCCCCTTTGATGCAAAAAAATTACGCCATACATCTTTTGCTTTAGTTGAAATATTACCGAAGTTTTCAAAGTTAGAGGAGAAAGATATCGTATTAAAGGAGAAAGATTTAAAAATTGAGTTCTCAAGGTCATCAGGTCCGGGCGGGCAGAATGTCAATAAGCGAGATACCGCAGTCAGGATAGTGCATCTACCGACGGGCATTGCGGTGCATGCGTCAAATGAACGCTCTCAGGAGCAAAATCGCGAGCAAGCAATATCTATTTTGCGGGCAAAAATCTTCAAAAAAGCGCAAGAAGAGAAAAAAAGCGTGGAAGAGAGCATGAAAATGAAAAATACGGAAATAGAATGGGGCAGTCAGATACGTTCCTATGTGCTTCATCCTTATAAAATGGTCAAGGACCACCGCACTGGCGCCGAAACATCAGATATAGATGCTATTTTAAACGGCAAGCTAGATGTTTTCATTGATGCGGAGAAGAATTTGTGATAAGATAAGACTGTGATCTACTTTAACAACGTTTCAAAGGTTTATAAGGATTCGGTGGCATTGGATGATGTTACTTTCACGATCAGAGCGGGAGAATTTGTCTCTATTATGGGCCATTCCGGCGCCGGCAAAACCACTTTGACTAAAATGATTTTAGTAGACGAAAATCCGACCCTGGGCACGGTTTTTTTTGAGTCCGTAAATGTGCATAAATTAAAAAATGAAGATTTGACAAAACTTCGCAGACGTATCGGCGTAGTATTTCAGGACTTTAAGCTTTTGCCTAATAAAACCGCTTACGAAAATATTGCTTTTTCCATGGAAGCGGTCGGCAAAACTGACGAAGAGATAAAAAGCGATGTTCCGCATGTTTTAGAGCTGGTCAATTTGGGCAACAAAATTCTGAATTTTCCGCATCAACTCTCGGGCGGGGAACAACAAAGACTGGCTATTGCCCGCGCGATTATCAACCAGCCTGAACTTGTAATTGCCGATGAGCCTACTGGAAATTTGGACCCTATTAACACCCATGAAATAGTTCAGATTTTAAAAAAAATAAACGACCTAGGCACTACAGTAATTTTAGCTACGCATGATAAGGGGGTTGTTGATTCGGTCGGTAAAAGAGTGATTACTATGGAAAACGGAAAAATTGTGCGAGACACCAAAAATAGCAAATAAATTTGCTTATGCTCATCGTTTGTTGTTATAATCGTTAACATATTTATGTTTATAACAGAATTAAAAAGAATTATAAGAGCCGGATTCTTGAACTTTACCCGAAACGGGCTTGTCTCTTGGGCAGCGGTACTGGTGGTAACCATTACGCTTGCTTTCATTACTTCCATTATTCTTTTACAAGCCGTACTGTATTTTTCACTGAACACCATCAAAAACAAAGTGGATGTGACCATTTATTTTACTGTCGGCGCGCCCGAAGATAAAATTATGTTCCTGAAAGATTCGCTTTTGAAGTTGCCGGAAGTAGCCGAAATAACGTACACCAGCGACGAAAAAGCGCTAGAACTTTTTCGTTCTCGTCACGAAAACGATTATCCCACAATTGCCGCCTTGGACGAAATAGGCACTAATCCGCTTGGCGGATATCTGAACGTAAAAGCCAAAGAAATTTCTCAATATGAAAGTATCGCGAATTTTTTGAAGGAAAACAATGTGCTTTCTCTGGATTCCGTCAATATTATAGATAAAGTAAATTATCATCAAAACAAACTGGTGATAGATCGATTGAATGCCATAATCTCCGGCGCCCAAAAACTGGGTTTCCTTATCACTCTCCTTTTGGTAATTATTTCTATCATCATTACTTTCAATACCATTCGGCTAGCTATTTTTATTTCCAAGGACGAGATAGGCGTGATGCGTCTGGTCGGCGCTTCCAAAATGTACATTCGTGGTCCGTTTATGGTTGCAGGTTTAATTTATGGCATTATCGCTACCGGCATAACTTTGATTATTTTTTGGCCGGCTACTGCTTGGTTCGGGCGCAATATGACGAATTTTCTCGGACTGAACGTGTATGATTACTATATGGCAAACTTATTTCAGATTTTTATAATAGTTCTTTTTTCGGGCGTATTTTTAGGGATGACCTCCAGCTTCTTGGCAGTCAGAAAATATTTGAATAAATAAAATGAAATGATAAAGAAAAGAACAAAATATATTTTTGTGGCAGGCGGTGTTATGTCAAGCGTGGGCAAAGGCGTCGCCGCCGCTTCGGTTGGAACCATTCTTCAAAGCAAAGGGTTTAAAGTTACCGCCATGAAAATCGACCCTTATGTGAATGTTGACGCTGGTACTATGAACCCCATCGAACACGGTGAGATTTTTGTTTTAGACGATGGAATGGAATGCGACCAAGATATGGGGAATTATGAGCGTTTTTTAAACCAGAACATGTCCGGCGATAATTATATGACTACTGGAAGTGTATACCTAAGTGTTATCCAAAAAGAGCGAAATTTAAAATATAAAGGCAGATGCGTGCATGTGGTGCCCGATATTCCACTTGAGGTTATTTCTAAAATTAAAAACTGCGGACGCAAGACGAAATCCGATATTGTAATTATTGAAGTTGGCGGAACCATCGGGGATTATCAGAATATTTTGTTTCTTGACGCCGTGCGGATGATGAAATTCGAAAATCCCGGAGATGTGCTTCTTACGCTTGTGAGTTATGTCCCAGCTCTTAGTACCGGAGGAAATGAATTCAAAACCAAGCCAACCCAGCACGCGATTCATTTTTTAAATACGGCCGGCCTGCATCCGGATATGGTTCTAGCCCGAGCCACTACGCCCATTGATGATAAACGAAAGGAAAAATTAGAATTTATGTGCGGTCTGGAAAAAGGCAGCATCATTTCAGCTCCTGATGTGGAATCTATTTATGAAGTGCCTCTAAATTTTGAAAAAGACCGTCTAAGCAATTTTATTATAAAAAAATTAAATCTGAAATCTCACAAAAGAGACTTGAAAGAATGGCGTAAGTTGGTAAGAAAAATAAAATCTCCCCGACAGACAATTAAAATCGGAATCGTCGGTAAGTATTTCAATACGGGAAGTTTTATTCTAACGGATTCTTACATATCTGTGCTTGAAGCAATAAAACACGGAGCCTATTTTAATCGTGTCCAACCAACTATAGAATGGATTAATTCTGAAGAATTCGAAAAAAATCCCAAAGCTCTGAAAAGTTTAGACCAATATAACGGCATAATCGTGCCGGGAGGTTTCGGCAGTCGGGGAGTGGAGGGTAAAATCAAAGTTGCCGAATATTGCCGAACTCGCAAGATTCCATATTTTGGTCTATGTTACGGAATGCAAATTGCCACAATAGAATTCGCGCGAAATGTTTTAGGTTTGAAAGATGCGCACACTATGGAGATAAATCCTGCCACGAAACATCCGGTTATTGATATTATGCCGGAGCAAAAAATTAATCTGAAAGAAAAAAATTACGGCGCCACGATGCGCTTAGGTGCTTACCCTGCAAATTTAAAAAAGAAGAGCATTGCCCAGGTGGCTTATGGCGCAATTAAAATTTCTGAACGCCATCGTCATCGCTATGAAGTCAACCCGGAATATATAGAAAAACTCGAAAAATCCGGTCTGATTTTTTCCGGCACTTCTCCGGACAGAAGACTGATGGAAATAGCCGAATTGCCAAAAAGCCAACATCCTTTTTTCTTAGGCACGCAATTTCACCCGGAATTAAAATCGCGTCCGCTTAATCCGCATCCGCTTTTTATCGCCTTCATCAAAGCCTGTGTCAATAAAAAAGGAAGAAAATAATTTTAAATTTTTAATAAAAAACTGGTTCTAAGTAGTTTTTAATTTTTTCTAATTTTAATGAAAAAGCTACTGCTCCGAGGGCTCCCGGTCCGATTTGATATTTATCAAAATAAAGAATTAGGTTTTTATCATCCAATGACCAATTGACAAAAGAATCAAAATTTAAATTTTTAACTTCATCTTCAAATACTACGGATTCGGTGCTGCCTTCCGGTCGCCAAGCTTTCAAGTCTTTTTTTACAAAATTTGCGAAATCAATTTGCCTATCTTTTTTTATTATATTTTCAAGAGATAAAATCTTTCCATCTACTGATGAAGCCGTTATAACTTTAAATGAACTATGGCCATTGGCGCCTCCGGTGTAGGTGTATATGCTCATCACAATAGACTGTGTTTTTTCGCTTTGGACTTCTGTCGCGCTTATATCAATCGTATAGTTTGCCGTGGGACTGTCCGCTCCGAATTTCTCCCGCATATCGGGCACATCAATATCCGCTGTTGTTTTGAATTCCTTAACCCTTTCTTCAATATATGTCCGGGTCGCCACGGCAACTGCGTTTGTGCTCGAGATTGTCGGTCTGGTACCGCTAAAATTTTCTTCCTTGATATTTTCTGTACCTATTGAAATTTCAGGCAAACTTTTCGCGGTCTCTTCTTTAGGAGTTTCCGGAACGACAGAAGTGGTATTATAACGCCCTTGCCAATACAGTCGACGACGACTAAAATAACCAAGACTACAAGATAAACAATTCCTTTAGGTTTATTTTTCTTCTTCATATTTAAATTATACCACTTCTAATTATAAAAAAAATATGTTAGATTTATAATATTACGGGATCGTCTAATGGTAGGACACGTCCCTCTGGAGGATGTTATCTTGGTTCGAATCCAAGTCCCGTAGCAATCATATGCTAAGTCAAGTGTCTGAGACGCATAGTGTAGCTACTATATATCAGTATTTTAAAGATATTAGAGTATGATATAATATCCAATATGAATCCTTGGATCCAATTAAGCATTGATTATGCAAACCAAAGAAGCTATTTAGATGATCTTTTTAAAGTATATCCAACTATACCAGATGGTATACGTGAACTTGATGAGAAACTTTGGAAAAATATAAAAAACTCTTTTAAGAAAAAAGACAACGCAGGGTTGATAGAAAATTTAGTCAAATTAAATTTATTTCCTATTAAAGATTCTTATGTTGCTTATTTGAAAAGAGATAGAAAAGCTTTCGAGAGAAACCCTCAAATAGTTGCAAGACTTGCTGGGCGTTTATATGAGATGGGTTTAGATACGATATACGCTCGTTGTTCTGAACCAAAAGAAACCAACCGACAAATTGGTCCATTATTCCGTCGCTGGCTGAGCAATAAGTCTTTAGGTGTTCCATATTTAAAAGCTGATGAATTTTTAAATAAAAAAGGAAATGCAGTGTTGAATGCAGGAGACGCTGAAATGATGGCCTTCGCAAGAAAACATCTAAATTACAAACACCCAAAAGGACTAGATTTCATAGCCCGTTTTAACGGTAAATATGTAATAGGCGAAGCCAAATTTCTAACTGATTTTGGAGGGCATCAGAATGCTCAATTTAATGATGCTATTGCAACAATAAAAGCTAAAAATGTTAATGCGGTGAAAGTTGCAATTTTAGATGGTGTATTATATATCAAAGGCAATAATAAAATGTATCGAGATATCACAACAAGATACAAAAAGGAAAACATTTTGAGCAGTCTTGTACTTCGTGAATTTCTTTTTCAACTTTAAATTTTTATATGTTTTTAACTTACGCAAACAAAAAATCCAAGATTGAAATACTAAACACCCAAAAGGCAGATTTAAAAGTGGTATCAGGTAAAGGTTCAAAAAATAAACTAATTCAAGGCAATAATTTGGCTGTTCTTAAATCACTAATGGAAGATTATGATCTAAAAGGGAAAATTGATTTAATTTATATTGACCCTCCTTTTGCTACGAATACTGACTTTAAAATTGGAGAACGAAGTAATACCATCAGTAGTAATATTCTTGACGAAATTGCATACAGCGATACATTAGTTGGTGTTGATTTTTTGGAATTTCTAAGAGAGAGACTTATCTTACTTCGTGAATTATTATCAGAACAAGGTTCAATTTATTTACACATAGATTACAAAATTGGCCATTATGTAAAGCTAATAATGGATGAAGTTTTTGGAGTAAAGAATTTCCGTAATGATATTACTAGAATTAAATGTAATCCAAAGAATTTTCACAGAAAAGCGTATGGTAACATAAAAGACCTTATACTTTTCTACTCAAAAAATGGAAGTCCTATTTGGAATGACCCGCGAATTGCTTTTTCTAGTGATGATGAAGAACGGTTATTTAAAAAAATCGACAAAGATGGGAGAAAATATACTACTATACCACTACATGCACCCGGGGAAACAACAAATGGGAATACGGGAAAAGAATGGCGTGGAGTAAAACCACCACAAGGACGGCATTGGAGAACAGATCCGAAAATCCTAGAGGAATGGGATAAACAAGGTTTGATTGAATGGTCAAAAAATGACGTACCACGAAAAAAGATTTATGTAGACGAAAGAGATGGTAAAAAAACTCAAGATATTTGGGAATTTAAAGATCCGCAATATCCAGATTACCCAACTGAAAAAAGTCTTGATTTGTTAAAATTTATTATTTCTGCTTCGTCAAATAAAGATAGTATTGTTTTAGATTGTTTTTGTGGTTCAGGAACAACGTTGATTGGCGCACAAGAATTAGAAAGAAATTGGATAGGAATAGACCAATCAAAACAAGCAATTAAAGTAGTAAAGAAACGGCTTAATAAATTGCCGAAGGGACTTTTTTCGAATAAAAGTTATGAATTTGTAGCAGGATTTGAAAGAGGAGAAAATAAAAGTAAAACGAAAAATACAGTAATGAACAAAAATTCTAAAATTATTGCTTAAAAACAAAAACAGTCACTCGTAAAAACGACTGTTTTTTGAGACATACCTTTCTAGCGCCGTTGGTGAATACAACAACTCAATCTTATCTCTTTCTCCTCTAGCTCTCTATAAGCCAGTATGTTTATTGCCTTGTTTTCCGAAAAAAGTTTCAAATTCAGACATAAGTACTTCCATATAATTTAAATTTTCGTTCTAGTAATGTTTCGACCAAGAAAAGCCAAAGCCCGAAGTTACATCCTTACAAGATGCCGACCTCAGGCTTTGGCTCAACTATTTTTATTTTCGTTGTAGTTCACTTACCGGGGGTGGTTTAATAGGTATTTTGTAGAGTATCAATTCTAATAATGATACAATATAAAATATGTCTAAGCCAGCGAAACTTTACACCAAACACCTCCTAACTTCTTTTTTCCTTTTGTTTATTTTAGTCGGCAGTCTTTTCTGGTCGGCTGATTGGATTCGGGGAATTTTAGCAAATGCTTATCAGTATTTTGATGTCAACCTGCCGCTCAGTGAAGTTTACTTTACAGTTATTTTTCTATCCTGGATTATTATTGCAGTGCTGGTGTCTTTTATTTTTTATTTATTACTTACATTTCACACGCGCTTTGAGCTCGAAATTTGGAATGCGACAAAATCCATCGCGCTTTCCAAAGAACAATTCAGAAAACTTTATAACAATGCGCCAATGCCTTATATTATGCTGGGAAAGAACGCGGAAATTCATGAACCCAACAAAGCTACTCTGCGTTTCTTTGAAGTTTTGCCGGAAGAAATTGATAATAAGAATTTTTTTTCTTATATTTCCGGAAATTTCAAAGATCAGGCGGAAATTTTTTTTGAATATTATAAAACCGGTATTCCCATAGACAGGAAAGAGGTGGATTTGATTACTAAAAACGGCGCAGTCAAATCAGTCTTACTGTCCATTTTTGAAATGAAAAATTTGACAGATTCATCAAAAGATACCGGTCTGGCTATGATTTTTGATGTTACTGAACAAAAACTTTTAGATAAAGCCAAAACTGAATTCGTATCTCTGGCTTCGCATCAGCTACGCACACCATTGGTCACAACTAAATGGTACACGGAAATGTTGATATCCGGCGACCTCGGAGAGCTTAACTTGAAGCAAAAAGAATATATTGCCAAATTAAATACCGTCAATAAAGACATGATTGACTTAGTGGAGGTTTTACTTAATGTTTCCAGAATTGAAATGGGCTCTCTGCCAGTTAATCTAAAGATAACTAACGTCGAAGAATTAACCGAGAGTATTTTAGCTGAATTAGCTCCTCAAATTAAAAAAAAGAAAATTAAAATAGAAAAACAATATAATGATTTTTTACGAAATATAAACAGCGATCCGAAGTTATTGCGTATAGTAATTCAAAATATCATTGATAATGCTGTAAAATACACATTGGCGGGTGGCATGGTATCCATAGCTTTTGAAGAGTCAGGTGGAGAAAAAAAAATGATAGTGTCCGACACCGGGATAGGTATTTCCAAAGTTAACCAAGGTCGCATTTTTAGCAAATTATTTAGGGCAGACAATGCCCGGAATCTGGGCAGTAGCCAAGGTACTGGTTTGGGTTTATATTTAGTAAAATCTATAATAGAATCTATGGGTGGGCATATAAGTTTTGTTTCTGAAGAAAATAAAGGCAGTACTTTTACTTTGAATCTTTAATGGGGTATAATACAGACTTAGTAAATATAAGAAAAATTTATGGAAGATTCAAACAAAAAGAAAGTGTTAGTAGTAGACGACGACGAGAATTTAACCACGGTTTTGGTGGATAAATTAAATCTTTCTGGTTTTGATGCTCTCGGGGCGCTTGACGGGGAAGAGGGGTTAAAGAAAGCGCTTACTTTTCATCCGGATATTATACTGCTCGATTTAGTGATGCCCAAAATGAGCGGTCTCGATATGCTCAAAAAACTGCGAGCAGATCCTTGGGGCAAAGGTGTTGGAGTAGTAGTGCTGACAGCGCTGGAACAGCAGATTGATTATATGGCGAAAGCCGTGGAAAGTGGTATTTGGGGCTATCTCGTAAAAACAAATTATAGCCTGGACGAAGTGATTCAGAAAGTAAAGGATATGCTTAGCCAATCAAATACGGCAAAGTAAAAGTAAATTAAATTTGTTACATTGTAAAGAATGAAAAAAAATATCTTTTATAGAATAAAAAGTACATTGACGAGTACCCATTTTTGGATTTTTATCGGTCCATTATTTTTGCTCTTTATTTTGTTTTTTGCGTTTTCGGAGTTTTTCAGCAGCGCGGTATATTATCCCTTAACGGAAGACGAAACTGGCGCAAAAGGAAACAAAAATATTCATTCAAATAAAGTTAATATCCTCCAACCGCTGGACATTGCTCTTTATGATAAAAAAATACTGGAACTAGCCAATAACCCACCTCCCAAACAACCAATCACTGAAGTTATAAAAGACCCCCAAACCGGCAAAGAAACAACTGTGACCATAGAACCCAAACCGGCTCCACCTAATCTCTGGCCGGTAAAAACTGTATATCCCAATCCCGGCGCGATTTTACCATTTTCTCGCATCGTCGCTTACTATGGGAATTTATATTCCACCAAAATGGGAGTTCTTGGAGAATATCCGGAAGCTATAATGTTGCAAAAGTTGAACGCGGAAGTAAAAAAATGGGAGTTTGCCGACCCGAGTACTCCAGTTGTTCCAGCGCTTCACTATATTGCGGTGGTGGCGCAGGAAAGTCCGGGAGTGGACGGCAAATATCGTTTTCGTATGCCGGATTCCGAAATAGATAAAGTATTAGCAATGGCGTCCAAAATACCTGCCCGCGCAGGCGGGAATGCGATTGTTTTTTTGGATATTCAAGTGGGGTTTTCCACTTTGCAGAAGGAAATTTCTATATTTGAAAAATATTTTAAATTACCCAATGTGCATTTGGGCCTTGACCCTGAATTTTCTATGAAGGGCAGTATCAAACCCGGGAAAGTGGTGGGCACCTTTGACGCCGATGATATAAATTTTGCGGCAAACTATTTAGCAAAGATTGTGCAAGAAAATAATCTTCCTCCAAAAGTGTTTGTCGTCCATCGCTATACACAAAAGATGGTAACTAACTACCAACAAATCCAACCTTTACCCGAAGTGCAAATTGTAATGAATATGGATGGTTGGGGCGAAGCCGCCAAAAAAATTGGCACTTATAAAAGCTTTATTTATCCGGAACCTGTTCAATTTACCGGCTTTAAGCTTTTTTACAAAAATGACATCTTGACTCTCGGGACTGCGCTGATGACCCCCAATGACCTCCTTAAATTAAGCCCAAAACCCATATACATTCAGTATCAATAAAATATCCACAGGGCTTATCTTGTTTTGTGATATAATTGAATTATGTTGAGAATGGAACAAATGAAGCTTAATCTTGTTCCCGGTGAAGATAGAAAAGCCGCAAGAAGATATAAAGATTTTTCCAAAGAAGAAAAAAATGCGTTAATTGTTTCTGCTACTGAAAAAATAACTATGGGTGAGGCAGATAATTTTACATCAGATGAGAAAATTGTTGTTAATTCTGGGGATAGACGTAAGTTGGAAAATAAATTAAAAAAACTAAAACGTAAGTAAGATATTATTAACATTTAAAATTAATTTAAAAATATGAAAAAAACATACATCATAATAATTGTTTTAGTTATAGTAGCGGGGATTTTGTTTTTTGGTTTAAGAAGTAAAAAATTAGAAGCGCCGACAGTTGGCAATGAAAATACAAATGAAGTGGAAGTTGTCGGAGAAGAAAACTTGCCAGTTTCAAATGCCATGCCGGTTCTAGGTGAAGAAGGAGTGGGCGTCGATGAGACAATCGTAGTAACCGAAGAAAAAGTAAAAGAATTTACAGTTTCAGCCCAAAATTTCTCTTTTTCATCTTCACTCATAACAGTCAAAAAAGGAGACAAAGTTAAAATAACTTTTAAAAACACTCAAGGTTTTCACGATTTTAAGATTGATGAATACGGCGTTGCAGCTAAGCAAGCCAACGCTCCTACCGAAGAGGTTTTAGAATTTACAGCAGATAAAGCGGGAAGTTTTGAATATTACTGTTCTGTCGGTTCTCACCGAGCGCTGGGTATGAAGGGAACTTTGGTGGTTGAATAATCAAATAGGCACTAGGCCTTAGGCGCTAGGCTTTAGTAAAAACCATGAATACTCCAGAAGAAAAAGAAGAAAAAGCTTGGCGTAAAGTAAAATATAGTCAAAAATTTTTAAATGCATTTCGCGGTCTGCGTGTTTTTTGGGCAACAACCAACAACTTGCTCATACACGCAACGATATCTTTGGCTGTAGTGATTTTAGGATTATATTTTAGTATTTCAAGTTTTGAATGGATTGCCTTAATATTCGCCATCGGCTTTGTGATGGTCGCGGAGGCATTTAACACAGCCATTGAGATAGATATTGACCTGACTTCTCCCGAGTTTCATCCATATGCGAGGGACACCAAAGACGTAGCCGCGGCAGCCGTGCTCCTCGCTGTATTTACAGCAGTTATTATAGGATTAATTGTTTTCTTGCCGAAGATTTTATGCTATATGGATTACCATATACCAATGGCACTCGGACATTAAGCAAATTCATTTGCTTTTGCTCCTCGTTTATTGGTACAATGCAAATATATGAATAACGCAAAAATTTTCTTTTTAATAATAGGTATTTTAATTTTGGGAGTAATTGCCACGGTTTTATTGAGAAATAACGCAACTCCGGCTGGTCCCGGCAAATACAACGCTTTTGCGACTTGTCTCAAGGATGCAGGCGCGACTTTTTATGGCGCTTTTTGGTGCCCGCATTGCCAAGCGCAGAAGAAACTTTTCGGTTCTTCTGAAAAATTATTGCCATATATTGAATGTTCCACCGCGGACGGCTCCGGACAGACACAGTTTTGCATAGATAAAGGAATTAAAAGTTACCCGACTTGGGAATTTGCCGATTTGTCTCGCTTAACGGGAGAAATTCCACTTGGACAACTAGCCGAAAAAACTAATTGCTCGCTTCCGGACGGACAGACGGCAACAGTACCGGTAGATACAGGAGCAAGCAGCACAGCAGTACAGTAATTTATGTCAATAGAAAACGCGCATTATATAAATATATTTTTAGGTATTGGTGTAATATTATTACAAGCTTTAACGGCAATCGTGATTTTGCTTCTGGTTTTCAGTCGAGAAAATAAGTTTCTCTATTTTATTAAAAAATATTTCATCCAAATAGGTTTCCTGCTTTCTCTATTCGGACTATTGGTATCCACTTTCTATTCCGAAGTTCTAAACTATCTTCCTTGTTTTCATTGCTGGATACAAAGAATATTTATGTTTCCCCAGACACTTCTGTTCGGGGTAGCCTGGTTACGGAAGGATAAAAATGTTTTGTGGTATTCACTGTCGCTCTTGGTATTCGGATTGATTGACGCGATATATCTCATCTATCTTTATTATTTTAATGTTAGTTCCGTACCCTGCGATGCCTCCGGTATTTCTTGCACATTGCGTTATGTATCCGAGTTTGGCGGATATATTTCCATTCCCACGATGTCTCTCACTGGCTTTACGGCCATACTCGCTCTTTTAGCTGTCGCTTATTTTTATAAAAAAGAAGATTAATCCCAGTAGTAGAATAAATTCACTACGGGACAAGTAAAAATTATGAGTAAATATGTTATTATCGGAGTTGTTTTGATTGTAGGCGTTTTCGCTGTTTTGTTTTTGCTAAGAAATGGAGGGTCTGTAAGTCAAGACTTCGCAACAAACACAGGAAATAATTTAAGGGTTGTACCCGAAACTTCAAAGACAGAAAATATTAATAATTTAGACAATACAAACAATATGGAAAAAATCACGAATGCAATATTACATACCAACTTAGGAGATATCACAATTCAATTCTTTGACGAACAAGCTCCAAACACGGTAGCCAATTTTATAAAATTGGCAAAATCCGGTTTTTATGACAAGATAAAATTCCATCGCGTCATTAAAGGTTTTATGATTCAGGGAGGGGACCCGCTCACTAAAGATGATTCTAAAATGGCTCTTTGGGGTACCGGCGGACCAGGATATAAATTTGCGGATGAACTTACGGCAACAAACCGAAACGACATAGGCACGATAGCTATGGCAAACTCGGGACCAAACACGAACGGTAGTCAGTTTTTTATTAATGTTGCCGCAAACAATTTCTTGGATACCAAACACACTGTTTTCGGACGCGTAATAACGGGTATGGACATCGTAACAAAAATTGAAAATATGCCGACCGGACCATCTGACAGACCAGTTACTGCTGTGGTTATAGAGAATGTAACCTTAAAATGAAGGAGGTAATATACGTTTTAGACTTTGGTTCGCAGTATTCGCATTTGATAACTTGCCTTTCCAATGAAGTAAAAGGAATTAATTGGGTGGTTTATGATATAACCTCCAAGCCTCCCGGGACCGTTGAATGGGAGTGAATATAAAAATTTATGACTAAAAAAATAATTTTGGCAGGAGGATGTTTCTGGGGACTGGAAGAGTTGATTAGAAAACAACTGGGGGTGCTAAACACGATTGTAGGATATACGGGTGGTCCGCTAGTTGGCGGATCGGATCCAACCTATAAAAACCACGAAGGTCATGCCGAAGCTGTGGAAATAGAGTATGACTCTGAAAAAACTTCTTACAAAAAACTTCTAGATTTTTTCTTTCAGATACATAATCCCACTACGTTAAATCAGCAGGGTAATGATAAAGGCGCATCCTACCGGTCGGCAATATTTTATGATAATGAAGAAGAAGAAAGGGAAGCAGAAAATTTCATAAATATTGTCAATAAATCCAAGCGCTGGATAAACCCCGTGGTTACGACGCTTGAGCCTCTGCAAAAATTTTACCCTGCGGAAAAATATCATCAAGACTACCTGCAAAAAAATCCGAATGGCTACACTTGTCACGCTATATATTTTAACAGCTATTTGAAATAAACATTGGATTATTTTCTCGTTGCGTGATATAATGCACAGATTATGATAGACCCCAAAAAAGTCAACATGAATCAATTGCCGAAAAAGTTCATTGACGGCGCCATTGGCGCGCACGGCAAAGATGTTTTTTCTTTTGCTCTTACCTCCGGAAACAACCTAGACTCTTTTGCCACTACCCCGCAAATAATGAAAAGCATATCCATTTGGATTAGCGGACAAGTCCAGAATTACGAAAAAACATTTGGTGAAATTGACATGACTCCGCCGAAAATCACGAGCCCCATCCAAATGGCAGATCTAAACAAGCCTAGCGACGACAAATAATATAAAGAATGCTGGCGTTTACAAAAAAGGAAAAAGCGCTGATGCAAAAATTAAACACGCCGGCCAAGGTGCAGGATTTTTTGAATGAGCTCCGATTTAATTTTGAAAAGAACGGAGACACTTTAAAGTCTCCAATAATGGTTCTGCGAGAGAAAAATGCGAATTGTTTTGAAGGAGCATTGTTAGGAGCATATATTTTATCACATTATGGTTCTATGGATTTTACCCCGTATGTGTTATGTCTTAAAGTGGCAAAAGAGGACTATAACCACGTTATAACTCCATTTAAAATTAACGGCTTATGGGGAGCGCTTTCTAAGACAAATCACGCGGTACTGCGGTATCGCGAGCCAATTTATAAAAATATTCGCGAACTCGCAATGTCTTATTTTCACGAATATTTTCTTAGTAACGGCAAAAAAACTTTGCGAACATATTCTGAACTTTTTAATTTAAATACTTTGAAGAATGGCTGGGCAATTTCCGACAAAGCTCTTTGGCATATAGACAAAAAGTTAGACAAAATAAAATATTACAATATAGTGCCAAAATTTCACATCAAAAAACTTCGCAAAGCTGACAAAGTGGAAATCAAAGCAGGGAAGATTATGGAGTGGATTAGAAAATAAAATTTAGCAATCTGATAAACCAGTTTTCTTTTTTGGTTCTGGTTTTATAGCCAGTTTTTATTTATTGTTTTCTCTACAAGAACCCTTGGGGACCCATAATATAATTTATTGAATGTTTCTATAGCTTCCTTTGTAGCAATCGGAAATTTTGACGTTTCTAGTGGAATACCCATACCAGAAAATGCGTTGCTTGTTTTACCATCTATCATTAACTTTATATAAAAACTAAACTTCGGCAAGTTAATAAAATCTTCAACCACCATCGGTATAAATTCCTTAGATAATATTTCAGCATCTTCTGCGCCGACCTCAAAAGAAAGAATTGTGCCGACATTGCCTAAAACTGCATCTTTTATATTCTCTGGTAGTTGAGCTAGATATTGATTGGTTATGTGTACACCAAGTCCATATTTACGCGACTCGGAGAGCATGCTGATAAATGTGTTTGTTGTGAAATTCTGAAACTCGTCTACATACAGATAAAAGGGCTTGCGATCACCTAACTCTTTATGCGCTCTCTTTAATATTCCAGCTTGAAGCTTTGATAGGATTATCAATCCAAGCATGTGAGCGTTTATATCGCCAATTTTGCCTTTTGAAAGATTAACTAATAATATCTTTTTATTATCCATTAGGTTTTCAAAATCAAAACTGCTTTTATGTTGTCCTATTATGTTACGCATTAAAGTATTATTCATAAATTGTCCAAATTTTGACATGAAATAGTTGAGCATTTCGCTTTTATGAAAGTCTGATGTTTTAGACATTTGTTTTGTCCAGAACTCTATCACCAGAGGGTCTGTAAGATGCTTTCGCTTTTCCATTTCAAAGTTATGATCAATAAATAGTTTTGGAATCTCTACAAGACTTCCACCGTCTGGCCCCGCCATGATAGTGAGTGCCGCATTTCTAAGCCAGTGCTCAAACTGGGGACCGATAATACCTGTCCTTTGTGGGTCAAACAGTTTATAGAATATTTGTATGCATTCATTGACCAAAAAATCTTTCTCTATTTCAGAGTGAGCTTCAAGTATATTAAGCCCAAATGGGAAATTAATATCACTTGGATCAAATAAGACTACATCCTCAAGCCTGTCTTTTGGAATATTCTTAAGTAACCAATCTATAGATTCTCCATGCGGATCAATAAAGCAAACACCATTTTTGTTTTCAATGTCTTGTAAGCACATATTTTGATATATAGTGGATTTACCAACTCCTGTCTTACCGACCATATACATATGGCGCAATCTGTCTTTCTCGGCATATTTAATAATAGTAGTCTTGCCGTGATATTTATTTACTCCAATAGTTATATTATTCATAGGTTTATATGTTATTAATGTTTAAAGGCTTCTTGTTAAAGTAGTTATCATCTATCACAGGCTTTGTTTCATTGTTAATTCTTTCCTGAGTTCTTAATTCCTTATTTGCGATTCCAAGAAGAATGTTATTGTGTTCGCTAATTTTATCTAAAATTACACTCTTTGTTTCTGTGCTTATATAACTATCTATAGATAAAAGCATTTCATTTTCTAGTAGAAATATATTATTCACATATTCAAGCGAAAGAAAATTATTTATGCCATTTTGTTCTTCTCCACCACTGAAAGAAATTTCTGTAGTCTTTAGTTTTTCGTCATCGTTCATATGATTTTATTACTTATTTAATAATGTATTTACCAATAAAGATTCACATGTTTCTTCAATAAATCTCTTCACAGGACGTGCTCCAAATCTTTCGTCAAGCAATGGCTTGATTTTTTCTTCAAGTTCTTTCGCGTTTATGTCAAAAGAAACGTTATGCTTAGTCAGTCTTTTTTCAACTTTTTTTATTTCAAGCCTAGCTATATCTATGAGATTTGGCAGGGTAAGTGGATTAAAAACCAAAATACTATCAAAACGATTAATAAACTCCATTCTGAATATTTTTGCCAGCTCGGGAAGCATCTTTTCTTGTATAAATTTTGTATCCATAATATCTTCTCCTTTATTAAATGCTTCCAAAATTACACTTACTCCGATGTTAGAAGTCGCCATTATTATAGAATTACAAGCATCTACTGTTTCGTTTTGTCCTGATGTTAATCTTCCGTCATCTAGTACCTGCAAAAAGATATCAAAAATCTTTGGATGAGCTTTTTCTATTTCGTCCAGTAGTATTAAACAATGAGGTTCTTTTTGTAGTGCGTTTGTAAGAGCCCCACCAGCCTCATAACCACTATACCCAGCAGGAGCTCCTATTAATTTCTGTACAGTGTGATCTTGTCCAAATTCCGACATATCAAACCTCATAAAGCTTTCCTGTCTTCCAAACATTATTTCAGAGATTAATTTAGCTGTTTCAGTCTTTCCAACCCCAGACGGTCCCAGTATTAGGAACGACCCCAACGGCTTGCTCGGATTTCTTACTCCTAATTTTGCTCTTTGCAGGGTTTGGATTATTTTATTGACTGGTTTAGTTTGATTTATAATTTTAGAGTTTAATGTTTGATTTAAGTTCTTTAATATTTCTATTTCGTTGCCACTTAATTGCATTTTGGGTATACCTATCTTACTGGAGATTATATTTGAGATTATTTCATCTGTTAAGCTCTTTTTATTTATGGATTTAGCAAGTACGATTCCTTCATCCATAAGGCTGATGGCTGCTTGAGGTAGCTGTCCCAAACTGGGGAATTTTTCCACATAGGCAATAATATCTTGCATTACTATTGAAGAAACAACAATTTTATGATCTTTATTGAGTTGTGCTAATTTACTTTCCAATATTTGAATTTGTTCAAAATTATTCTGCTTTTTTAGCCTAACTGTTTCAAACACTTTTATGAATGCTGGATACTCACGTTCTATAAAGTTGTATTCTTTTGGTTCTATAGTAAGAATGACCTTAACTTCAGGATTTTTAAGAACGTCATAATACAACCTAGCTATGTTTTGTAACAGGCTTGGATTCCCATATACACTTCTGCCAAAGTTATCAATAAATAAAACACAAGAAGGCAATTCATTCATTACATTTTTAAAATAAATTCCTTCTTCGCTACCACTATCAAACCTAAACAAATGTTCATTACCTAACTGGACAAAGCCCAAGTGTTTATATCTATCCTGTTTAATCATCTTTTCAACCCATCCATATACAAGACTTGTTTTACCTGTGCCACTTAAACCAACCATAATAACATTGTTATTAATGCTTCGATTCGCAATTCTAGTTAATCGATCCATTTCATCGATTCTTCCCACAAATTTTGGTAACTTGCCTAAAGCAATTTCTTCTCGCAAGTCGTGATATTCAGTTCTTTTGAAAGTTTTCATTTATTTTACGTAGCTATTTTTAATGTTATTCCATTTAAATTCCTTTGTTGGTATATACTAGGAATCGATTTCGTTGATTTAATTTCTGGCTCTTCTTGATTTATATTTGGAACTGATCTAGAGTTCGTTGGTTCAGCATTTCTTAACTCCGTTGCATTTTGAGATATTCCGAGAATTTGTAATAAAATCTCATGACCATCAAGAGGTCTAGCTTTTAAGGTTTCCTCTGTGGTTCGTTTTTTTTCTCTTGGTTTTTCTAGAGATATCGGAGATTCATTTCTTGTTGTATTATTAACTTCATTTTTATTGATACTTAATATGATGGCTTTTCTGCTATTTTCTGGTGTCTTTTCTTGTTGGTTGTTAGCTACGGCTTTTTCTCTATTCGTGTTTGGTAATTTACTTACCCCCCTAGTAATGTTAGTTTTCTCTACAACGGGTTTTGTATTTTTAACCTCAACATCCTTTGAACCAACTTTACTTTCTGTAGTCTTGAAAGGTAAAACATTATCTTTAACTTCCCTTTCTGTCTTACTGTTAGTTACCTGTATTTTATCAGACACTTCTTGTTTAGTAGCTACTATCTCTTCTCTTTTATTGGCTTTTTCTCTGGTATCAGATAATTTAATATCTTTTTCATCAGCTAAAACGACTTCTTCTGGTTTTTCTTCTGCTTTATGAGCTTCTATGCTGTCGGTAGTGAAAATTTGTTCCACTTTTTCTGTACTCTGTACTTGAATACTTTCTGCATGAGATGTTTGCATTGTTTCGTGTATTTCTATTTGGTTTTCTATATCTTCTATTTTAACTATAACGTGCTCTACTCGTTCATTTGTAATGGCTGCTATTTCTATTATAGTGTCTGGTGTTTTATCAACAGATAATTCAGTTGCTTCGGCGTATGTGGACGGCAAAGTAATTTCTGCTTCATTCACACTTTCGGTTGTTGTATTTATTTCTATTGTTCTATTGAAATCAACAGTAATTTGTTCTTGCTGAATATTTTCAACCTCAGATGTTTGTATCTGTTCAGAGACTATTTCTGTTGGTTCATCTTCATCTTTTAACAACTCTCTGATTCTATCCTCTAAGGTTGGGGTTGCCACAGGGGGTTGCTCATTTGTTTTTGTTTCCACCCTGGTTGTTGACTGTTCGGCTACTCGGATAGTATCGCCCCTAACGGCTTCTTCATGAGCCACAACAACAGATTCAACAATATTAATATTGCTTGCTTCCTGCGCTATCAGTTGTTCTTGTCCTGCTTCCGCATCATTTACTTCAGGTTCTATTAGGATATGTTCTTCCGCTGGGACTTGAATAGTCGCCTCAACTCCTTCAATTGTTTGTTCGCTTATGGCTTCCGTTTCTGCCAATAAAGATACTTCTAAAATCGCTTCTGTGCCTATTGTTTCTTGTTTATCTATATCTATGTTTAGTTCCAAATTCAAAGTAGCTTCTTCAACTTTTACCCCATCTATCTTATCGATCGGTTTTTCTTCTCTTTCTTCTTCCTTTTCTGTAAAGGATCGAATTTCATATTTTAGATTTCCTTCGCTGTCCATTCTTGAAGCTGTGAAATATGTGGTTTTTCCTTCCACGTAATCTGGCAACATAATGGACTGTTCTGGATTAGCAGTAAGAGTGGTAAGCAGATCCGCCTGAGCAGTCTTTTGTTCTTCATTTAGTGTGGAAAGCACAAAAGTTCCTTCATATTCAAGTTTAAATTCTTCACCGCCCCCACGACGATTGGCAGAAATAAACTGGCTCAAAGTTTCTTCTTTTTCTTCAAGTTTTTCATCTTCAATATTTTTTTCTCCTTTTTCTCCGTCTATCCCAGCTTCCTGTTCATTGTTATTTTCACGTTCCTTATCATTGACACCATGCTCAAAATTTTCACCAAAATCTACTTCGGTCGCTTCAATATCTATTTCACTCATCACTTCTTCACTTGTATCAAATGTATCCATAGAGACGATTAATAACTAAAAAAATCCTGCTCGGGCAGAATTTATAATCCTTCAATCCATCTTCGCGTTAAGCTACGACTAGACGAAGAAAGAAGAAGGTGTATCCTGCTCGGGACTAATAAAATGATTGGTATTCGGACTTGTTCCCGACATAACGTCGTGAACTTACCGTAGCGGCACTGTACTGGAATCCCCGCCTGCAACATTATGCGCAGCGTTTCGGGCAGGTCACCAGTTTCCCCAATCACTTCTTTTGATTATCAAACGAACTCCTTTAGTATATACTTATCTGAAGTTATGTCAAAAAAAACTGTGGAAAAGTCAATCCCCCAAAGGCGGACAAGAATAATGATTTTTGGAACCTTTGATGGACTACACCCAGGCCATTTTAATTTTTTTAAACAAGCCAGAGCCTTGGCAAAACGATGTTTTTTAATTGTGTCTATTGCGCGCGATAAAAACGTAATTAAAATAAAAAACAAGCGTCCATTTTTAAACGAAAAACAAAGGATGATTTTGGTGAAAAAATGCAAGCTGGTTGACAAAGCAGTTTTATCCGGCACAAAAAACCACATTCCCCATATAGTAAAAGCATATCCTGATATCATTGCTTTAGGATATGACCAAAAAGCATATGTGAAAAATCTAAAGAAAGATTTGAAAAATATAACAGTTAAAATAATGCGCTTAAAACCTTATAAAGAACAGGTTTATAAAAATAACTTACTTAAAATAAAAAGAAAGAAATAATTTATTTAGCATTAGTCAGCGGTCGCGTACTATTGCTATTTAGGGTCAACAAAGTTTTCCACATAATTGCTTGCATTAAAGATTATCTTAAGGTAAACTTTAGATATGTCTATGAAAACAAAAAATCTGACAAGTATTATTGGTCTTAAAGATCTGCGCTTAAATGCAGATAAATACATAAATGCCGTTGCTAGCGGCAGGTCTTTTACTGTTGTTCGTCGCTCAAAACCAATTTTCAATATTATTCCTGTCGACGAGTGGGGAGACGAGGGTACATGGAAACCCTTAGTTGACTTTCGAAGCCAAGATAGCAAGGGGGGGATTCACATGGAAGATTTTGCTAAAATGTTAAGAAAATCTATCAATGGACAAAAAAGAAAAATTTCTAAATAAAATTCCTCTGCACGACAGAATAAAAATATTAGAAGCCATTGATTTTATTCTAGCGGGAGATATGGAACTTTTAGATATTACGAAACTAAAAGCAAATGATAACCAATATAGAGTAAGAGTAGGTAGTTATAGAATAAAATTTGAGAAATATGCGACTCATAACAAAGTTATAGAAGTTAGTCGTCGTGACGATAATACTTATAGGCAGTATCGAAATCAAAAATATTTCTATTAAATTTAAATATAACACCAGTGAATTATATATCATTTCTTCTTATTGTGGAAGAAAGGTAAACTCCAGATAGCATAACTGCTCCTAAAATAAGATATATAAAATTAAAAGATGGAATGAAGAAAAAAACCAGGGAAGCGATTATAGGACCAATGATATACGAAAGAGGTGATGTGCTACGATAGACTCCCACGAATTCTTCATTCTCAGGTTTTATATGTTTAAAGAAATAAGCATCGCTCATAACTTCTATACTGGCGGCGCCGATTCGAGTAGCAAATAACAGTATAGCCCATAGCCACACTCTATGGTTATTAATAAAAAATAGTGATAAAGTAGCCAATGTTACTATGGTAAACCCAAACATTAATATGCGCCTTTCACCCACCTTATCTCCATATCTACCGATATTAAATGGAATAATAATAAAAGGTAGTAGCATAATGGCAAACATAATACCTATTTCTTTCCGAGAGAAATCAAGGTGAGCATACAAATATATTGGTGTATAGATAACCATCCAAGCATAGAAAAACTGAAGCAAGAAATTTATGCCATATGCCCGGAAGAGATTTCTGTTTCTAAAAAATTTTTTTATGTATTGTAAAGATTTTATATTGTCGTATTTTGGATCTGGTATATTTTTTAGGCTGAAAAAAGAGAATAAAAAGAACAATATCATTGCGCTAAATGCTATGATATAGATTTCTTTAAAAGAAAAATATCCTAAAATTGTACCCGATGCCAACTGCGATGTAATAAATGCCAAGTGAACAATAACGAGATAGGTTCCTCTGATTCTTCCAGTAGCAGAATCTCTAGAAAATATTTTCAAAAGTTCATCTAATGAAAAAACAATTAAAATATTAAGAGCCAAACCAAGAACGAATGCAAGAACAGCGCTCCAGGCACTCTTTGAAAATGCAAAGAAAATAATAGATAATGCATCAAGTCCAACCACAAGAAGTAAAAATTTATATCCACCTATTTTCCTAAATATCTGGGGAGCTATTAGAAGTGCAGTTATTGAAACAATTGACCCAAGGACGTAGGTTAGTCCAATCAACTTTTCACTAACGAAAAAAGAAAGAAAGCTCGAATTTATGTAGATCATCAAAGCAACAGGAACTGAAAACAAGAAACCCGCTAGATATATTATTTTTCTACTATGTTTCATGGTTTAGGCTCTGGGCTTTAGGCAGTTAGGCTTTAGCTTTTTAAATTCGCTAGTGCCTAGGGCCTAATGCCTAATTAGCTATTGTTATACGCTCAATATTACCGGTATGACCAAAGGTCTTTTCTCTGTTTTTTGATATAAGAATTTGGCAATACCTTCTCCCAATCCCGCCTTGATAATATCAAAGTTCAACCCATTTGATCTAGTCGCCGTGTCTTCTACTAATTTTTTAATAATAATTCGCACTTGCCGCAGGAGTTCTTGGTTTTCTTTCAGATATACGAATCCGCGAGATATTAAGTCTGGAGACTTTTTTAGTTTTCCGGTTTTTTGGTCGAGCAATGCTATGATGACAAACATTCCGTCCTGCGCGAGCATCGCGCGGTCGCGCATAACTACTTCCTGCACGTCGCCTACGGAAAGTCCGTCAACAACCATTATACTAAAAGGAGCACGTTCTTTGCGTACGGTTATTTTATTTCCTTTATCTATTATTTCTACAATGGTTCCGTTATCCGGCACCACGATATTTTCTTTAGGAAAATTATTTCGTTCGTGAACTAGTTGAGCGTGAATGCGCAACATTGAATGATTGCCGTAGCCGGGCATAAAAAACTTCGCGCCGACGGCTTTGTTAATCCAGACCAAATCTTCTTGTCTGGCATGACCGCCGGAATGAATTTCTGCCATTCCATAATGAATAATTTTCAAGTCATGTCTGTATAAATTATCTTTCAACTTTTGTATATTAACTTCGTTGCCAGGAATCACCGAAGAAGAAAACATAACCGTATCGCGCGCGTTCAGCCTGATGTATTTGTGCTTATTGGTTGCCATTCGCATTAAAGCGGCGAATTCTTCCCCCTGCGCGCCCGTGGCAATGACCACAATTTTATCCGACGGGTAATTGTCTATATCTTGTGAAAGAATGAAAGTGCCGTCTTTGGATTTCAAGAGTCCGGCTAATTTGGCTATTTCTATATTGTTTTTCATACTTCTGCCTTCTACGACAATTTTTTTATTATGATGTTCACACATTTCTATAATTTTAATCATGCGATCAAACTGGGTTGCAAATGCCCCGATAATCAATCTGCCTTTGATAGTTTTTATTATCTCTTCTATATTTTTTTGCACCTCTTTTTCCTCTATTGAAAATCCGGGCACTTCGGCGTTGGTTGAATCTGCAATCAAGAGCAAATTTTTTTCTTTTCCTAAGCCCCCCCATTTTTTTTCTTCTTTAGGAGTCGGCTTGCCAGCCTCGTGTTCCAATTTCATATCACCTGATACTATAATATTTCCATACGGCGTTCCCACAATAACCCCCATTGAGTCGGGTATTGAGTGAAAAACAGGAAAAAATCTGATGGAAAGCTGGCTGAATTTTATTTTACTATTTTCATCCACCACATTCAGATTTAAGGGTCGGCTGTTCACAAATTCTTCCTGCCGTTTTTTTATCATTAAAGTTGTGAGATACTGCGCATAAATCGGAGGATTTCCTATGCGGTCTATGATAAACGGTATACCGCCAATATGGTCCAAATGTCCATGAGTTATGACGACCGCTCGGATTTTATTTTTTCTTTCTTCTAAATATTTAAAATTAGGCAAAGTGAAATCTGCGCCCATAGCTTCTTCTTCATCAATGAAATGAAATCCAACATCCAGTACGATAATATCATCTTGCGATTCAATCAAAATCATATTTCTGCCCACTTCTTCCACTCCACCCAAGGGAATAATACGAATCACTTCCATTTCTACTGCCGGAATTTTACTTTCATTAAGACTTTTTTGTTGACTGTTTCCGCCAAACGAACGGCTACCACTTCTCCCTTGTCCGCGACCGCCTTTAGAATATTGATAAGTAGAACTTTTTGATGACCCCCTTTTTTCTCCGCTCCTATGGGTAGAAGCCTGAAAATGGCTAGATATTCCGGACCCCTGGTTATTGGTCTTATTGTTTTCAATACTGACAGAGCTGAAAGATAGTCTTGTTTTTTTCATTTATGTTTCAGGCTTTAGGCCTCAGGCGCTAGGCTTTAGCTTTTTGAATTAGCTAGTGCCTAGAGCCTAGTTTCCTAGTGCCTTATTATTAGTAAATATTCTCCAAACATTATTTTTCTTTGTATACCACGAATATATATCTAAAAAACGATTTGAAGAAGAAGTGATATTATTCATCAAAATTCCCTTGAGATTATTTGACACTATATATATAAATTTAGGAGTATATAGAAAAACCACCGGCATATCTTTCTTGATTTCATCTTCAAATTGAACATATTTTTTACTTCTGGCTTCCTTATCAATTGTTACAAATGCGTTTTCTAGAATCTTGTCTACGTTTGCGTTAGTGTACATAGATACATTAAGACCCGGATCACGCCTTTGTGAAGAATGCCAAAAGGCGAACAAGTCAGATTCGTTATTTATAATTTGCCCAAAGAGCAAAACGTCGTATTTGCGCGGACGAATTACATCCTGGTTCAAGCCGTTAACTTCAAAAGTTTTTATTTCAACCTTCATACCGACAGCTTCTAGGTCCTGTTTAATAAGCGCGGCAGTTTTTATAAGTTCTGGGGCGTTGCTGGTGGAAATTGAAAACTCTAGAGCCATTATTGTTTTTTTCTTTTTTTCAGTGACAGTTTTTTCTAAAAATCCGTCACTATTTTTCTCCCAACCGCCTTTAGCCAACGACTCTTGTATTTTTTTTAAAATTTCTCCGCGTGGCAGGTCGTTTTTTTTGTTTGATTTTTGATATTCTATAATAGAAGGCGGTATCGGGTCATCAATAACGACTCCGTATCCGCCTAGCACTTCGCGAACTATTTTGTCTTTATCTATAGCTTGATTGATGGCGTTAATAACAGTTTTATCTACAAAAAGCTGGTTAATATTTTGATTGAAGAAAAGTCCAAAAACTCTAGGTAAAGCTGTTGATTCTACTCTATGTCCGGCGTCTCTCAAAAACCCTGCATTTAAAGGAGTAATGGAACTTATTTGGTCCACTTCTTTATTCTCTAGAGCTTTTATAAGGCTGTCTTCGTTTAAATAAAAATGCAAACTTATATTTTTTATATATGGCCTATCCAGTGCAAATTTTTTAAATGCTGTTAATTCATAATAATCTATTGCTCCGGATGATTGTTTATTCACGCTTGAAACCATATAAGGTCCCGACCCGATAGGGTTTGTATTTGTATTGTTCAATTCTATCGGAGAGTCCTTCCATAAATATGAAGGCATTATGCCCAGAGTCGTGTTTTCTAAAAACGACGCATAGGACTGTTTTAAAATAAATTTAATCGTTTTTTCATCTATTTTGATAACTGTAACACTTTCCCAGTTTCCTCTGCGCGAACTTTTAATAACAGAATCTTTAAGTTTGTCTATAGTAAAAATTATATCATCAACCGTAACCGGTTTTCCATCGTGGAAGTAAATATTATTTTTTAGAGTAAAGGTATAACTTAAACCGTCATTTGAAATCTCATACTTTTCCGCCAAGTCAGGAATTAGGTTTCCATCGGGACTTTTTCTGGTTAAGCCGGAGTAAATTAATGAAACCAAATCCTGGTCGGCATCGGAAAATGCCAATACTGGATTGACAAAACGGGGGGTACCGATAACGCCCTCGGATATAGACCCGCCATAAGCGGGCACGCTTACCATAAAGTGTTTGTTGATACTTTCTAGGATTGATATTGTACTTAACACCAATATTATTACGAGGGCGGAAAAAATAATGCGTTCTTTTTTAGAGAAAGAAGAAAGAGCAGAATTTATTTGCGATTTTTCCGGCAATTTCAGAATAGCTTTTAACCGACGGATACGATTGTATGGATTTTCCATAAAAGAAATTTTAATGCGAAAGATTTACATTGAGCAATAGTAAGCAACTATACAGCTTTTATTATTATATAACGAATACAATATAATCAGTTCATTCGCTTGCAATAGCTAAGCAAGCTTGCTATTACTCGCTCACTTGCTAATTATAGACAAAAATGCAAATAAGGCAAAAAGAATTGCGCAGACAATGGACAAGTAAAAAAGAAACTTTTCAAAACCTCGGCGAGTGTGATGAAAGCTCCCGGTATCGCCTCCTCCCAAGGCGCCGCCCAAGCCCGCTCCAGATTGTTGAAGGAGGACTGCTGACACTAAGACCACCGAAAGGATAATCTGCGCATAAGGCAGAATTTTCGCCACTAGATTCATCCCGCTTAGAAGCAGGTCGCGGTCAATAAACCGTGACTATGCTTTATTATTCTATTAAATCTCATATATTTTATCAACACTTAATTATATCCCAAACTGCGACCGTGGCTTCTAACGGGATTCATATACCCCCAGTATTGCACACTAAAACAAAAAAGCAACTAATGGCTCTCAGTATTTACTTTCTTAGTTTAATTTTTGTATACTGTACTTATGAAAGAACAAGCCACAATTTTAGGGTTATTTCAAAAATTATTTCACAATTTCAACGCTCGAGCTATGAAGGATGCCACTTTGGCTTTCAAGAAGCATCTGGACGACGGGGGCAAGATGCTTCTCGCTATGGCTGGAGCGATGTCTTCGGCACAGCTAGGGGTGACACTTGCCCCGATGATAAAAAAAGACAAAATACACATTATCTCCTGCACTGGCGCAAATTTAGAAGAGTCTGTTTTCAGATTGGTCGCTCATACAAAATACAAAGATTATTCTAACTACAGATATTTTACCAAAGAAGATGACCAAAAAATTCTGGAAAAAGGCGAACGCCGAGTGACTGATACTTCCATTCCCGAAGAAGATGCTTTTCGGGTAGTGGAGCCGATTATTTTAAAACACTGGAAGGAAGCGGAGGAGAAAGGAGAAAGATATTTTCCGCACGAATATTTTTACCAGATACTTCTCAATGGCTCCCTGGAGAAATACTACGAAGGCAATCCAGAGCACTGTTGGCTTTTGGAAGCAGCCAAGAAAAACTTGCCGATGGTAGTGCCGGGTTGGGAAGATTCTACCTTGGGGAATATTTTTACTGGCTATTGCGCTTCCGACGAAGTCAGTCCTTCCGTCATGAAGACGGGGGTGGAATATATGGTCTATCTATATGAGCAATATCAAGAACTGGCGAAAGCAGGTCCGGGGCTCGGCTTCTTCCAGATAGGCGGAGGCATTGCCGGAGATTTTCCGATTTGCGTCGTGCCTTCTATAAAATATGATTTAAAGAAGCCAGTTCGTCCGTGGGGATACTTCTGCCAGATTTCCGACTCTACTACTTCCTACGGTTCGTATTCCGGCGCAACACCGAATGAGAAGATTACCTGGGGTAAGCTCACCAAAGATACCCCGATGTTCGTGATTGAATCCGACGCCACCATCGTCGCTCCGCTTATCTTTGAAGCCATTTTAGACAGGTATATTATCACTGAAAAATAAAAACTTAACTTTCTTTTATTTAGCAGTAACATTGATTAATATGAACGAAAAAGAACCAAACTTAGAAAACAAAAAAAGCAAAAAGATTACACGTTTTCTTCCGTTTGTGTTAACGGCTGTCGTTGCCGGTGGTGCGGGTGCGGCTGGGGGAGGCGCCTCAGCTTATAAACTAGTGAAGGATTCCGCAAACCAGGCTCTTGATGCTCAAGGACGGGAGTTATCGCACTACAAAGATGAATATGGCAAGCTCGCGCAAAAAAATAGAGAGGCCCACGGTATTGAAAACGAGTCCCTGAAATTTTTGGGTGCAACTATTAAAAAAGGAAAAGACGGCAATGCCGAATTAGACCTCATGATTGCACGGGGGGACCATAACCACAACCACCTAACACCTTTGATATATTCAGTTCCTGTATCTCTTCGACGTTCCCTTGAGTCACTTAAGGGTTCTCTTGTGCAATACGACAATAAGGGAAGTACAGAAACTGTTATCAAGGTGCTTATAACGGACAAACTTGGGGGTGTGATTACGGTTTCTGCGCGGGGAGTAGACGGAGGCTGGGAAATAACAACCGAGGCATATTTCCCACCTTTTCCACCGCCACCCCAAAATCGTGGACCAGAACCAGACGGGAAAGATAAACCTAAACCTTTTTCGGCAGGGCCACCGAAGTATAAAGTGTAAAAAGAAAAATAATTTTTGAAATGTTTGCATTTCTACGATATTAAGATATAATAGGATAGTGTGTAAGATCTGTCTTGTGCCTGCCTGTCCGGTAGGCAAGGCAGGCAGGCACAGAAACAATCGTCGAGGTTTCAAGGAAAAATAATTTAAAATATAATCTATGCAAGGCACAGGAACAATCAAAACTCTTACCGATAAAGGATATGGATTCATTGCTCGCGAAGGCGAAGTAAAGGATCTTTTCTTTCATTCCAAAGAATTAGTTGGTGTTATGTTTGACGAATTGAAAGTAGGCGATGCCGTCTCTTTTACTGTCGTTGATAGCGAAAAAGGCCCATCGGCTACGCAAGTATCTCGCGCGTAAGTAAACTTAAGCTAAACCAAAAAACCGCTCACTATCCTAATAATATAGTCGGGCGGTTTTTTGGTTTGTTTATGCTAGAATTCAAAAATGCAATATGTTCACGTGAAAGTCACAGCCGGGGCGCGGAAAGAATCTTTTAAACAAAAGTCCGAGGATCATTTTGAAATTTCGGTCAAAGAAAAAGCGCAAAAGAATATGGCAAATACGCGTGTCTTAGAGTTAGTGGCAGAATATTTTAAAGTTTCCAAAGCGAAAGTAAGAATAATCAATGGGCATAAACATCCGAGCAAACTGATTGTGGTGGATTGAAAAAAAGTTTAAAGTATGGCATAGTCTTTGGGCTAGTGAAGGATTGATGAAATGCCCAATAATAAGAAACAAAAAATCAAAATATTGGAGATCCCAGAAGGGGACGATATTTTTAAGCATCTTGCAAAATCTTTAATTCCATACCGTAAATCTTCTGTAGGATCGTTTTTATTTATTGTTGAAGGTTCAATAAAAAAACCAAGAATAGGAATTAAATATCCGGGCCGAAAGTTGAGATTTAGAAAAGAAATAAAAAAGATTAATAAGAGTAGTGTTCTATGGGCAAACTTACTGGATTTTGAGGTTATTCCATTTGAAAAAGGAAAACCAGGGATGTCAACCAGATTTACATATGCAAATCTACTTAAAGATTTTGAGGATTATAAAAAAGGAAGTAAGAAATTTTGGGAAATACTTCTAGAGCTCCATAAGCACAATCGAATCCCTAAAAAAATTCCAAACCTTAAAGGAATTGAATCTAGGTTATTTCTAGAGATGCTTAAATGGATGTGGATCCAGGAAGATACTAACTATAGGTTGTCATACAAAGAAGTTGAATCTCCTTTAAGATATAGATTAGAAACTAGAAGTCAGAAACCAACAGGTAAGGGGGCAGGAAGAAATAAATTTTTTGCAGCGCTTATATTGGTAAAAGAAGGCTACTTTCTCGCTAAGGAAATTAGGAAGATAATACCTTAAAATGATGAGGTTGTTTCTTGCCTCGTATCAACTTGTATTCCGTGGAAATTTTTCCGGTTGATAGTCTTTGATTTATAATATCGCAGTATCTTTTATCTATTTCTGCAGATATAAATTGACGATTTGTTTTTTTACATACATCAATTTCTGCGCCACTGCCACCGAAAAGGACCAAAACTATGTCTTTTGGTTTTGTAGATGCTTTTACTAACATCTCGGTAAGTTTTTGGGGAATTTGACAGGCATGATAAGTTTTTTCTTTGCTCACATTTTTTACTAGATGAAATTCAAACCAAGAATAAGGCATTCTTCCCTTTGAACCATTAGCAATATTTTGCTGTATTCTTCTGTCTGTTGGGTTTTTGTACGGAAGTGCTACGGCATCTTTAAAGAACTTGTTATCTTCACTTTTCCTGACATGTAAAATACTTCTGTGGGCGGTTGTAAATCTTCGTGGGGTATGCCCAACATTAGTATTATAAACCCACGCATATTCATTTATATGTGGGAAATATGAGTCCAAATACTTAACCCGTAAGTGCGCATTTTGCTTCGGGTAATTCATCATAAAAAGATTGCCATCTTTTTTTAATACACGCATAGATTCTTTAGTAAGTTCAACATACCAATTTACATAATTTTCAAATTTTTGTATATAATTATTTTCATTATATTTTATGCCTACATTATAATCAGGATCTCCAAAAATCATATCTACACTATTGTCTGGCAGATCTTTTAGTACATGCATTATATCTCCGTTGTATACCTTATTTAGATAATCTTTTACATCTCTCTTTACTTTGGTATGTTTTATAATTACAGTCTGCATGTTTTCTATTTCAAAATTTGGCGCAAGCTTTTGCATTGTTTTTAAAACGCGAATGGAATGTTTTACTCCTTTCTGTCTTACTATACGACCCTTTTTTTCTAAGTAATCTACACGTTGATGAATTGTGGGTATAGAAACACCGAAATGATTTGCCATATCACTTAGAGCCGGGGAGTAGTTTTTCTTTTCTTGGAATTTACCCAAGTAATCAAAAAGTTGAGCCTGTTTTTTGGTGAGTTGTGTGTTTAGTGTTTTTGGCATATTTATACTGTTTATTATAATACCTAAAGATAACCTAAACAAGGGAAGTTATCCACAATAATTCTAATGTATTCAAAAACAAAGTATAATAAAAAAAATGAGCAATAAGACGCATATAAAAAAATCTTTCAAATTCTCAAGCAAGGTCATAGTCTGGAATGCGGGGAATCATTCGAAAGGGGATGACAAAGGGGTTTGGAGGTTTGCGCGGGTGCCGGAGGATATTTCAGCCAAGATTAAAGAAATGCAAAAAGGCAGGCTACGGCGGGGATGGGGCGCAGTGTATGCAAAGGCGAAGATAAAGAAAAGCGAGTGGACGACTTCTATTTTTCCCGACAGGCACTCTGCCACATATATCTTGCCACTCAAAAAAGAAATCCGTTATCAAGAGAATCTGTACGACAGTATAGACATCAAGGTCTTCATAGAAATCTGGTTCTAATCTTCCAATCAACATTCCAACATTCTCAAGAATGTGAGAATGTTGTACAATGCATATATGAAAAACAATAAAACAAAAACAGCCAAACAATTAGAAAGACATTTTAAAGGGGTAGCGAACCATCGACGCATTGCGACATTGTTATTAGTCTTAAAGAATCCAAACATTACACTAGAATCAATTTCAGAAAGCCTCGATTGCAATATGAAAACTATTTCCGAACATACAAGGCGCTTGGTACAAGCTGGATTAATAAATAAAGAATATAAGGGGAGGAAAGTAGAACATAAAATTTCGCCTTACGGCAAACGCTTCGCTGATTTTATCTCTAAATTTTAACATTCCAACATTCTCAAGAATGTGAGAATGTTGTATATATGAAAAAACAAATAGTTTTGAAAATTTATGGCAGGGTGCAAGGAGTGTTTTTTCGAGATTCCAGCCGAGAGAAAGCCAAAAAATTGAATTTGAAGGGCTGGGTTCAAAACGAGCCCGACAGAACTGTCCATATTGTCGCTGAGGGGCAGGAGAAGGACTTGAAAGAATTAATAGAATGGTGTAAAAATGGCTCTGACCAGGCCAAAGTAGAAAAAGTAAATATAGAGTGGCTTGAACCTACAGGCCAATTCAATGATTTTGTGGTAAAATAAATGTGAAGGCAAAATATAACGTAATGTGCTATAATTAGTCCACATTAATAATTAATTTAAGCCGCCTACGCTATAGCTACGGCGAGCCAAAGAAATATATGGCAGAATTAAAAGCTTTGTGTATGAAGTGTAGAGATGCGAATAGAAAGCCCACAATGCAGACTATGGTTAACCCGGTGGTTGCCAAGAATGACAAGGGCCGATATTCAGCCAAGGGCACTTGCAGTGTTTGCAGAGGCAATATGTTCAAATTTATGTCAGAAACAGATGCGAAGACGATGATGTAACTTAAGTTTTAACCTATTTCTAAAAAAGCGATGAGAAGATTTTTAGGAAATATTTTAATTCTGGCTATTTTGATATTTGTAGTATACACATACAGAGATATTATCAAGGATCGTACTTTATCTCTTTGGAGTCGTATTGAAAATCAATTTTTCGCGAGTGCTCCATGCGTAGAACCCATACCATATACGCTTGGCACTTTTGACAGTCAATTTAATATTTCTCAAAAATATTTTTTAAATGCGCTTTCGCAAGCGGAAGCTATCTGGGAAGAGCCGTATAGGAAAAAACTTTTTACTTATACTCCGAAAAACTCTGGTAATATTTTGAAAGTTAACTTGGTTTATGATTACAGGCAACAGGCTACCAGCAAACTCGCGAATTTGGGTATTGAAGTGAACGACACCCGAGCTTCATATGATAACCTTAAAGCAAAATTTACAGCGCTCAAAGCAGAGTATGAAAGGGAGAAAAGTGATTCTAACTCAAAAATTCAAGCCTTTAACTTAAAACAGGAAGCTTATGAGGCAGACGTGAATTTTTGGAATAAAAAAGGCGGAGCTCCACAAGAAGAATACAATAAGCTGGAAAAAACTCGTTTGGCATTGAAAACCGAGTCAAACACATTGCAAAATATGCAAAATAATATTAGTGAAATGGTGGATGAAATTAATGCGCTGGTTGTCGTGTTAAACCGTCTTGCCAGTACATTGAATATCTCTGTGGACAAATACAACACCATAGGCGCTTCGCGCGGAGAATCTTTTGAAGAAGGCATTTACTCTAGCGACGGAGTGAATGCAGAGATAGATATTTATGAATTCAGCAGTCAAGACAAACTGGTGCGAGTGCTGGCGCACGAATTAGGACACGCTTTAAGTTTGGAACACGTAGATGACCCAAGAGCGATGATGTATGAACTCAACCAGGGTAATAATAAAACTCTTACTGCAGCCGATTTGGGAGCGCTTCAAGCAAAGTGCGGAGTGGTCCAGTAGCTGTTTTTTTCTGAAAATGCTATATTTTTTTTATGACGCTAGAAGACCCAATAGTAGTAAACAACGATCCGGAAGTTTTATTTGAAGGAAATAATTGGACGCTCAAAACATCTCTTGAGGCTATCGGGCAAGCTGATAATGCTTTTGAAGAGAAACTTAAAGAAAAAAACGGGAATTCTGAAGAAATAGCAGATATTTGGCTTGGATTTCACGAAGCTCTAGTTAATTCTGTTGTCCACGGGAATCTAGGTATCATAAAACCGGACAATAGTACCCAAGAAATAAGTGAACTAGTTGAAGAAGAACTAGAGAGACTAAAAAAAAGTGACCCTGAAAAAAAGAGAAATAGAAAGGTGCATATGACTGTCAAAGTAAACAAGAATAGGATATATGTAAAAATTCGTGACGAGGGCGAAGGATTTAAACATATAGAAGTCATAGATCCGACAAATAAAGATAATCTACTTAAATCAAAAGGCAGAGGGCGATTTTTAATGGAAAAGGCTTTTAACGTTACTTACAACAAAAAAGGGAATGAAGTGACCTTGGTAAAAAATAGAAAAAATAACTAAGTTGATAATCTTTATATTTCAAAATTTATATTTTGCATAAGATTTCCGCATATGCGGAAATCTTATGCATCAGTCAGTTGTTTCGTCGAGGTCATTCCAGACTAAAATTTTCCATTCGTCTTTTTTAAACCAGTGTGGAGTGTAGGAACAGATAGCCATGCTGGCGTTATTTATCGGATTGTAATAACTTAAATTATTATATTCCGAAGCCGTCAGGCGTTCTCCATAGACCATATAAGACGCTATCATTTTTAGAAAAATTCCGTGCGTGACCATAATGATTCTTTGCTCATTTCTGGTTTCAATATATTCCAATAATTTTCTGGCTCTTTCTTTAAGGTCCACAAAATTTTCTTCGTCGGAAATACGCAAGTCGTCCGCGTGATAGCTTTTATCAATGCGGTCTATAATTTGTTTTACTCCCTTCTCTCCGTCTTCATGTCCGATTATTTCCGTCGGATTTCTACGCTCTACCAAGAGGTCTGAATATTCTATTTTCATATTAAGTTCTCTCCCGATAATTTCCGCGGTTTCTTTAGTGCGTTCGTATGGGCTGGAGATTATAACCTGCGGACTTCCCTTATGTTTTGGAAATCTTTTTGCTGTTTTAAGCGCTTGATCTCGGCCCTTGTCGGTCAAAGAGCCTCCCGGCCCTTGCCGGATGTTTTTAGCATTGAGTACAGTTTCCCCGTGTCGGACGAAATATATTAATTTTGATGCCATATATACTATTCTACTACATTTTTATGCTATACTTAAATATTATTAGTTAGTAAAAAATATATTTATGGCAAAAGGAGACGGACATAGAAAAGAGAAGAAAAAACCAAAGAAGAAGAAATAGCACAAAAAATCTCTGTTTTGCATAAGTTCAGATACATATGAGACTCCTTAAATTAAGGAGCGATGCGTCAATTTAACAAATTCAAGGATACCAAAGGCTTCATAACAACATGGCAAAGAGTGCTACGCTTTCGGTATATGATTACCGAA
>Ga0209542_10002524_pt1 | contig 40780 bp, 42 predicted proteins | sample RifCSPhighO2_01_FD_184028 | JGI IMG/M metagenome (GOLD analysis project Ga0209542, IMG submission 184028) | Soil microbial communities from Rifle, Colorado - Rifle CSP2_plank highO2_0.1 (SPAdes) (version 2) | ecosystem: Environmental > Terrestrial > Deep subsurface > Rock core/Sediment ... | reverse complement strand
TCGCAAATAAAAAACTGAATAAGTTGTTGATATTAAATTTTTATGATAATTTCCATTTATGGATAAAGAACTGCATCGCATCGCGTCAACCTGTATTATATACAAGGACAATTCCGCCTCTGCTCAAGGCTTCGGCGAGGCGAAGAAATACCTTTTGCTTCAGAGAAGCTTTGAAAAGAAAGCGTTTCCGGGAAAGTGGACGGTTCCCGGCGGCGGGCTTTCTGTTGATGATTATATAAACATGCCAAAAACCACATCCGAACATTGGTATTTTGCTTTGGAAAACTCCCTGCGGCGCGAAATCAGCGAAGAAGCGGGGATTGAAGTAGGCGAACTGAAATATCTTTGCGATATGACTTTTATTCGTCCTGATAAAATTCCGGTGGTAATTTTAAGTTTTTACGCGTCTTATAAAAACGGAGAAGTAGTGCTTGATAAAGACAGTATTAACCATGCCTGGGCAAATTACGAAGAGGCAAGAGAATACGATATGGTTGAGGGGCTGATAGATGAAATAAAAATGGTAGATGAAAAAATAAAATAATTTATTTTATTTTTTCAATTTCGATCCATGTGGTGTGTCTTCAATCAGCCAGCCGAGTGATTCAATTTTTCGACGCAGTTCATCGGCTTTTTTAAAGTTTTTTTCCTCACGGCATTTTTCGCGATCTTTCGCCAGTTTCAGGATTTGCGGCGGAGTTTTTTCGGTTTTAATATCGGCCAGATTTAATCCAAAAACTTTATCAAAATCAACTATAAGTGCATATTTTGTTTTATTACCCAATTTTTTAGATTTTATAATTTCCCATAAGAGTGCCAATGCGCGCGGCATTTCTAAATCATTGTCTATATAAGATAGAAATTTTTTTTGGTATTTTCCAAAGTCTGTTTTTGATAAAAATGATTTTTTAGTTTCGTTTTTTATAGCCACGACAGATTCTTTTAATTTGTCATAGGCATTTTTAGCCGCCTCTAAACTCTCCCAAGTAAAATTCAGTTTTGAGCGATAATGGGCGGTTAGCGTTAAATATCGGAAATTGAGCGGGTCAAAACCTTTACTCTCAACGTCGCGCAAAGTAAAAATATTGCCAAGCGATTTTGACATCTTTTCGCTGTTTACAAGCAAGTGTTCGCCTTCAATAAAATATTTTACAAATAATTTTCCAGAAGCGCCTTCCGATTGGGCAATTTCGTTTTCATGATGGGGGAATATCAAATCCACGGCGCCGGCGTGAATATCGAAAGTTGGTCCCAGATACTTCATTGACATTGCTGAACATTCAATATGCCAGCCCGGGCGGCCTTCGCCAAACGGCGCCCGCCACCATGGCTCGCCGGCTTTTGCCTTTTTCCACAAAACAAAATCCTCGGCATTTTCTTTTGCATACTCGTCGCTATCAATTCTAGCGCCCGTTTTAAGTTTTCGGGTTTTAACACCGGACAATCGGCCGTATTTTTTAAACTTGGAAATATCAAAATAAATTGAACTATCAACTTTATAAGCAAGACCTTTTTTAAGAAGTGAACCAATAATCTTTATCATTTCCGGAATATGAGCTGTTGCCTTCGGATATTTGTACGCTTCTTTAATATTCAGTTTTTTAAAGTCGCTATAAAATGCTTTTTCGTACGGCTCGGTGAATTCATAAATCGTTTTTCCTGTTTTTTTAGCATCTCGGATAATTTTATCTTCAACATCGGTAATATTCATTATGTGCCGCACATTGTAGCTGTTATATTCTAAAACACGGCGCAAAATATCTTCAAAAATATAAGTCCGCAAATTGCCTATATGGGCAAAATTATAAACCGTCGGGCCGCAGGTATATAAGCCTACTCGCTTACTGCGAAGAGGTTTAAAAATTTGTTTTTTCCTTGTAAGAGTATTGTAAAGTTTTAGAGCCATTTCCTGGTTTTAAAGTAAAGCCACATAACAAATACGGTTAAAGCGACTAATCCGAAAATTATCCAAAAATCATAAGGCATGTCCCGGATCGGGTTAGTTTTTGTGTCAATTTGTAAAATTGTGGCAATTAACATTGCCGGGAAAGTAATAAAAGATAATATAGTGAAAGTTTTTACAATAGCGTTTGTTTTGTCGTTAAGCAAATTAGCATTGGTGTTTTCCAAAGCGTTAATTGTATCGGTATAATTATCAATTTCATTCCATACTTTTTCGTAGTCGCCCAAGAGGTCGCTGAAATAAACAGCCAAATCTGTTTCGTCTTTAAAGAATTTTATCGCCTTGTTATTTAACGATTCAAAAATCCGACGAAGCGGTCTTATGGCAATTCTGAAATCCAAAATGTCGCGTTTAATCATTGAAATTTCTCTAATCATATCGCGTTTCAAGCTTTTAAATATGCCGTCTTCAATACGCTGGATGTTTTTGCCGATATGAATCAACTGACGCTCGGCAAAATTTAAAAACTCTTCATTTAGCCAGTAAAAAAGATGGCCGGTTGTCGGGCCGAAATATTTATTTTTTAATTCTTGTTTATCTAGGCATTTTTTGGCGAAATTTTTAACGGGCTCAAGCGGCTCATTGTGAACCGTAATAAGATGGTCACGGGTTATTAAAAAATCAACTTCCAGGGGAGTAGTAGTGCGTTTTTTTTCGTTGAATATCGGAACATAAGTTACCAAAAAAAGATAATCATTGAAATGCTCTACCTTTTCCCTTTGGGAAGAGGGTATAAGTTCGCTTAAGGTCACCGGATGAAAATTAAAATTTTTCTTTAGCCAATCAATATCTTTTTGAGTCGGCTTCTCAATATCAATCCATGTTAAATTATTTTCTGTAATTGTATTCATTTGATTTATTTAAATAATAACATTTATATTTTAACATAGAAATTTCAAAAACACACTTTCTGACTGACTAATTAAAAAACGAAAGTTTAGCAATCTATTGACAGGAGTGCTAACGGTTTGATATACTGTTTTTGTTATGCATTTAGATAACAGGCAACAAGAAATATTTGAAATTGTAGTTGAGGAATTTATAAAATCGGCGCGGCCAGTTGGTTCTGAATTTTTAGCCGAAAATTATGACCTGGAAGTGAGTTCGGCTACAATTAGGAATGATTTGGCATACCTTGAAGAATTAGGGTTTTTAGTTAAGCCACATACGTCGGGTGGGCGGGTTCCCACGTCTCGCGGTTGGCATTTTTTTATTGAAGAAATCAAAGAACCGGGCAAATTTTCAATGGAAGAAATGACTCGGCTTAATACTCTAACAAATAGGTTGTTAAGCACTTCGCAGGAAATAATGCTATGTATCTCAAAAATATTTCCAGAAGTATCAGACGAATTTTTTAAAAAGTTTATAATTGATAAATTATTTTATGACAGACGAAAATAAAAATATTGAAAATTTAAAATTAGAAATTGAAAATTTGAAGAAGCAGAGCGATGAATATCTAAATGGCTGGAAACGGGCGAAAGCGGACTATTTAAACCTAAAGAAAGAAATGGAAGCACAAAACAAAGAAATTAAAGAATGGATGTCAAAAATAATGCTGATTCCGCTGATTGGTATTTTGGATAATTTCGAAAAAGCGTTCTCTGAAATTCTCCAGAATCTTCAAAATGAGCCATGGGTTAAGGGAATTGATGGTATTAAAAAGCAATTTGAAGATTATCTTAAATTACAGGGAGTGGAGGCAATGGCGGTAAAAGAGGCAAAATTTGATCCGGCAAAACATGAAGCGGTGGAATTAATAGAGGGCGGAGAATCTGGTATGATAGCGGAAGAATTACAAGAAGGATATATGATAAACGGCGAAGTTTTAAGACCTGCAAAAGTGAAAGTTTATAAATAACAATTAACATTTGACACAAAATTATGAGTAAAATACTTGGAATAGATCTTGGGACTACTAACTCGGCGATGGCAATTACCGAAGGCGGTGCCCCAAAAATAATTGAGAATAAAGAAGGCAATAGAACCACGCCTTCAATTGTCGCGCTTTCAAAAAACAATGAACGTTTAGCTGGGTTATTAGCTAAACGGCAGGCGGTAATAAATCCGGAAAATACTCTTTTTTCTATCAAGCGGCTTATTGGCCGCAGATGGGACGATCCGGAAGTTTCCCGAGATTTAAAGTGGCTTCCTTACAAAATGCAGCGTTCGGCTTCCGGAGGCGTTGAGGTGAAAATGGGGGACAATTGGTATCGACCGGAAGAAATTTCGGCAATGGTTTTGCAGAAATTAAAAGCAGATGCGGAAGAAAAACTCGGAGAAAAAATAACCGAAGCCATCATCACCGTTCCGGCTTATTTCGACGACTCCCAAAGGCAGGCGACTAAAAATTCCGGAGAAATTGCAGGGCTTAAAGTTTTGAGGATTATTAATGAACCGACGGCGGCAGCATTGGCCTACGGTTTAGATAAAAAGAAATCCGAACAGATCGTTGTTTATGATTTCGGCGGCGGTACTTTTGACGTTTCGGTTTTGGAAATCGGCGATGACACCATTGAAGTAAAAGCCACTGGGGGCGACACCCATTTGGGCGGTGATGATTTTGATCAGCGAATTACTAATCACCTTACCGATTTATTTAAGAAAGAGCAGGGTATTGATTTGTCAAAAGACACAATGGCTTTGGCACGTCTTAAAGAAGCAGCGGAAAAAGCCAAGCATGAACTTTCCACCGTTATGGAAACCGAAATTAATCTTCCATTTATTACCTCCGGCGCTTCCGGGCCGAAACATTTTGTCACAAAAATGACACGGGCAAAACTGGAAGAATTGGTCCACGATTTCATCGCCACATCGCTTGAATTGGTCAAGCAAACCGTAAAAGAAGCTAATTTTTCTTTAAATGATATTGACGAAGTGGTTTTGGTCGGCGGCCAAACAAGAATGCCGGCAATTACCGAAGCGGTAAAAAATCTTTTCGGTAAAGAACCACACAAAGGCATCAATCCTGACGAAGTTGTTGCGCTTGGCGCGGCGGTTCAGGCCGGTGTTATGGCCGGCGATGTCCGTGATATTTTACTTTTAGACATCACGCCTTTAACGCTCGGCATTGAAACACTGGGAAGCGTTGCTACGCCGATGATTGCCAAAAATACTACCATCCCGACCGCTAAAACTCAGATTTTTTCCACCGCTGCCGATAACCAGCCGCAAGTGGAAATTCATGTTCTTCAAGGAGAACGTCCGATGTCGTCTGACAATAAAACCCTCGGTAAATTCATTTTAGACGGCATTCCACCGGCGCCGCGCGGTGTTCCCCAAATTGAAGTGATTTTTGACATTGATGCCAACGGCATTTTAAATGTTTCGGCGGTTGATAAAGCAACTAATAAAAAACAATCAATAACCATCACCGCTTCAACAGGCCTTGCCAAAGAAGAAATTGAAAAAATGAAAAAAGAAGCGGAAATAAACGCCGCTGAAGACGCCAAGAAAAAAGAATCGGTTGAAATTAAAAACGGTGCCGAGTCCATGATTTATATGTCTGAAAAAGCGTTAAAAGACGCCGGCGATAAAGTTAAACCTGAAGATAAAAAAGCAATTGAAGAAAAAATCGAATCTCTTAAAAAAGTTAAAAATGGCGCCGATATTGAAGCAATAAAAAAAGCATCGGCGGAACTTTCAGTGGAAATCCAAAAAATCGGCGAAGCATTATACAAGAAAGAGGAGGCGTCGAAAAAAGAATCTAAACCCGAGGAAAATAAGGAGGAAGCCGCCCCCGAAGGGGGCGAGCCTCGCCCAGACAATTCTGGGCGGGAGAAAAAATAAAACCATCCTCTAAAAAGGATGGCTGAAATAAACAACTATATTGTTTATTATATGAATCCCGATTGCCGGCCAAAGTGTTCCGTAAACAATAGTTAAAAGAGCGTTTGTAAGCCCCATAGAGGTCGCCCAGAATAATTCGTAAGGTTGTGAAAGATCATGAGAGATTGTGAAAAATAACGTTGAAATAATAATCGCGGGGATTCGGCCGAACAAAGCGGCTGTTGTATAAAGAATCAAAAAACGGCTGTACATCTCTTCACTGATAGGCGCAAAAAAAGTTTTAGTCAAAAAATCAAAAATGCCCATTGGGAATGTGAAAGACGAATCAGTTAGTCCGATTAAAATTCTAAAAGTATGTATAGCAAATCCAAAACTAGTAATTACGGTAAAATAAATAATAATGCGAAGCCAAATGTTGTTTATCCTAAGTTTAGGATATGCAGTCGGAGATGATAAAACAGTATTTGCAATCTGGCTCTTTTTGAAAATCAGGAATAAAATCAGTAAAATAAATCCGCCAAATCTGGTATTGACTAACGAAAAATGATAAAACCAAAAATCCGTGTAATAAGAAATACGATCCAGATAGTAGTTTTCTGCATAATAAAGATTATAAATTAGTTTATGGATAAATAATGCGACGGGAGTTACCGTGATAATTGCCGTTAGCATTAATATCAAACGCAATAATGGGTGCCAGGACAATATTAAATCACGGATTTTCTTATCGGCATCATAGTTAATTATCAGTTTCACATTTGACTCCCTGTATTAAATTTTTAAAGAAATTAGTTTCTGGTAAAATACAATAAAAAATAGAATATGTCAAAAGATTATTATGAAATTTTAGGGGTGCTAAAAAGCGCGAACGATGATGAAATCAAGCGGGCTTACAGAAAATTGGCGCATCAATATCATCCCGATAAAAATAAAGGCGATGACAAAAAATTCAAAGAAATAAATGATGCCTATCAGGTATTGGGGAATAGAGAAAAACGCGAACAATATGACAGGTTCGGCAGGACATTTGATGGTCAAGGGTTTTCTGGCGGAGAAGATTTTGGCGATTTCGGCGGTATATCGGATATTTTAGAGGAATTATTTGGTTTTTCCGGGAGGAGTGGAAGCCGCAGAGGCGGCTTCGGTTTTGATTTTAACCGTGGAGGCTTTGGCCGCACACGGTCAACAATCCAGACAACTTTGAATATTGATTTTATAACCGCCATTTTAGGTGACTATATTGAAGTTTCTGTAAGTGGTCCTGCCCGACCGAATGACTTCGGTCAGTCGGGCGGGGAAAGAATAAAGTTAAAAATTCCTGCCGGCGTTCAAAACGGCGAAGCGCTAGTGCATCATGGGAGAAGTAATGATATAATTTTTGTTATAAATATAAAAACGCCAAAAAATTTATCTCGCAAAGCCCGTGAACTAATGGAAGAATTGAGAAATGAAATAAGATAATTTTCAATTATCAATTTACAATTTTAATTAAATTTTCAATGACCCAATTTCCAAACAGTTTGAAAATTATAAAATTAAATTATTGATTGAAAATTAGAAAATTAGAAATTGAAAATTCTATGTCTTACTTAACTACCTTACGCGATACTATAAACTTGTTTCTCTCCAATCCCACTTGGGATATTTTGCTATTGTTATTTTTCTTTTTTTCTATTTTTGTTTATGGCTTAATGGTTGGACGAAACAGGATAATCGTGTTATTGTTAGCGTCTTATCCAGCCGCTTTGATAAATGAATATGTTCCTTATCCTAAAATTTTTTTAGCCAATCTCAATGTTTCCCAAATAATTTTTTTAAAGGCATTTATTTTTTTTGTTTTGGCTATTTTTATTTTTTGGATTTTTAAAAGATCCGGCTTTTCCCGAAAAGAACTGAACAAAAAAACTGGCCAGGTTTTATTTTTAAGTTTTTTAAATGTCGGTTTGTGGGCTAATATAATTTTTGGCTATGTCCTCAATTTTAACGCGGAATTAATAAAACTCGCTCCTTTAAATTTGTTATTGTTTGGTTCCACTCCAGCTCATTTTATCTGGCTTGTTTTGCCAATCATTGTTTTGTTTTGGTTTGAAAAAAATTAGATACGCGCCCTTAGCTCAGCCCGGTAGAGCAACTCCCTTTTAAGGAGCTGGCCGAAGGTTCAAATCCTTCAGGGCGCATAATTCTTAATGTTAATATATATTGTTAGAAAATTGATTTTTTGATAAAATACACTAATGATTAAATTTGAAAATGTCAGCAAAATCTACAATAGCCATAGCGTGGCGTTAAAAGACGTGAGTTTTGAGGTTAATCACCACGAATTTGTTTCGGTGGTGGGGAAATCAGGAGCCGGCAAAACGACGCTTTTAAAACTTTTGCTTGCCGAAGAAAAGCCGACCGGCGGCAAAATTTTTTTCAACCGGCAAAATATTCCTACGGTAAGCCAAAAGGAATTGCCGATATTGCGCCGGCAAATTGGAGCGATTTTTCAGGACTTTAAATTACTTCCAAATAAAACCGCTTATGAAAATGTCGCTTTTGCCATGCAGGTTGTCGGCAAAAGCGAATTGGAAATCAAAAGCGATGTTCCCAAAGTTCTTGATTTAGTCGGTTTGAAAGACAAGGCCGATAATTTCCCGCGCGAACTTAGCGGCGGCGAGAAACAGCGCGTAGCCATTGCCAGAGCCCTTGTTCACCGGCCGAGCGTAATCGTTGCCGACGAACCTACCGGCAATTTAGACCCGATTAATACCTGGGACATTATCCGGCTTCTTATAAAAATTAATGAATTGGGGACAACGGTTATTTTGGCAACCCACGACAAAGAAATTATTAACGCCTTGGAAAAGCGCGTAGTAAGCTTGGAAGGCGGCGTGGTCGCTAGAGATGAAAACCCGGGAAGATACGTAATGTCATAAAACTATGTTTACCGCGTTAAATCGTATTATAAAATCGGGGCTGGTAAATTTTTGGAGAAATGGCTGGCTGTCAACGGCGACGGTTTTGATAATGACCGTAACGCTTTTGGCTTGGACATCAATATTTCTTTTAAACGTGGTGTTAACGTCGGTTTTGGATATACTGGAGCAAAAAGTAGATATCAGTGTTTATTTTAATTTAGACGCCAAAGAATTGGATATTCTCTCCTTAAAATCAAAATTGGATAATTTGGAAGAAGTAAAAAATGTCGAATATGTTTCTGCGGGCGAGGCCTTGGAAGTATTTAAAAAACGCCATTCGGATGATGACATATTGTTAAAATCGATTCAGGAACTTAGCGATAATCCTCTTGAGGCTAGCTTGAATGTTTTGGCGAAAGACGCTTCAAAATATGAAACGGTCGTTTCTTTTCTCGGTCAAAATCAATTAGGAAATATTATCAGCAAGATTAATTACGCGGAAAATAAAATCGTAATAGACAGATTAGGCAATATAATCGGTGTTGTGCGCCAAAGCGGCTTAGCCGCCGGTTTGATTTTAGCCCTTATTGCGTTTCTTGTGGCTTTTAACACCGTTCGGCTGGCGATTTATTCGTCGCGGGAGGAAATAACCATAATGAAGCTGGTCGGCGCCTCCAACCGGTTTGTGAGAGGCCCGTTTATCGTTGAGGGTGTTTTGCATGGGCTTGTGTCTTCGGCGTTTGCTTTCATGGTAATAATTCCGGGTGTTGCCGTTATAGGGCCGAAATTATTTAACTTTTTGCCGGAAATTAATCTGGTAAATTATCTCGGCGACAATTTTTGGTCGCTTTTACTGTTTCAGACTCTGGGCGGCATAACGCTCGGCGTATTCTCCAGCTGGTTCGCGATACGAAAGTATTTGAAAATTTAATAACTGCGGGGCCTGGATTCGAACCAGGGTGACATGATTCAGAGTCATGTATCCTACCGCTAGATGACCCCGCATAACAGCATTATTTTACGATAGATTTTAATAAAAATCAATTTTGACGGCTTGTTTTATTTTTGATATACTAAACTTAGTATGAAATCCGTATTTATCACGCTTTTAATAATCAGCTTTTTGGGAGTGGCGGTTTTTGGCTTTGTTTCAATGGTTTTCGGGGATACACATAATGGTGGCTGCATTGCTTCAAGCCGGCTTGGCGCATTTTGCCCGTTAAACAGTGCTTTTAATTTTGTGGTTTTTCACATTGACGCTTTTAAATACTTTTCAACGGCAGTTTTAATTTTTAGCTTAACTTCATTATTTGTTGCCCTGTCATTTATTGTTTTTTCCGTTTTGCCTCGGCCTTTAAACAATGAAGAAGACGAAGATTTTGTTTTTAAAGTCCAGCGTGAGAAATCCCAAATACTTTTGAAAAACAAGAAAATTATCCGCTGGCTTTTACTCCGCATAAACAGCCCGGCTTTTATTACGGCGGCGGCATAAACAGGTTTTTCGGTTTATATCCGCGCGCCAATTTCCCTTTATTGGGATTTTTTTGTTTATTTTTTAAAATTAATTAAAATCAAAACTTATGAACAATATTAAAACTATAGCGTTATCATTAATTCTTTTCACTGCAGTTATCGGCGCGATGATTTGGTTTAATGGAAAAAACAATGAGCCGCAAACCGCAACTATAAACAATGGAGGCGCGGGCGGGATATTAACAGCTGATGCAATAAATTACGATTTTGGCAATATTGGAATTAAAAATGGCTTGGTAAACCATGAATATGTTTTAGAAAATAAAAGTGATAAAATAATAAAAATTAGTGAAGTTTCTACTTCCTGCATGTGTACTAGCGCCAAACTTGAAGTCAGTGGTAAAACCTATGGCCCATTCGGAATGCCAGGCCATGGAGGCGGTTTTACTAAAGCCGGAATTATTGTTAATCCCGGAGAAAAAGCGGTTGTGAATGCGACCTTTGATCCGGCGGCTCACGGCCCGGCGGGAATTGGCGAAGTTCAAAGAGAAATTTATATCAATACCGGCGCCGACGAACAAATGGTATTGGGATTTAAAGTTAATGTAACCCCTTAATTATGATTAAAAAACTAATTATTCTTATCTCTATTGCGGTTGTCGTGATTTTAGCAGCCGTTTATTTCAGCTCGCTTAAAAGCGCCGATATTTTATGGCAATTATCAGACGGCGGGAAACTGCTTTTACCGCTTGTTATTGCCGCGGCTCTTGTTGACAGCATAAACCCCTGCGCGTTTTCCATTTTACTTTTAACCATCGCTTTTCTTTTCAGTTTGGGACAAATTCGTTCTTCAATCCTTAAAATCGGCGGATTTTATATAGCTGGTCTTTTTCTGATTTATATTTTAATTGGACTCGGGATTCTTCAAACGCTTCATATTTTCAATACCCCTCACTTTATGGCAAAAATCGGAGCTTCGCTTTTAATTTTACTTGGCGGCATTAACTTAATAAATGAATTTTTTCCGGCTTTTCCCATTAAGTTGAGAATCCCGGCAAGTGCTCACCAAAAAATGGCGGAACTTGTGGAAAAAGGCTCAGCGCCGACGGCGTTTGTTTTGGGTGGATTAGTGGGGCTTTGCGAGTTTCCATGCACCGGCGGGCCGTATTTGATGGTTTTAGGTCTTTTACATGATCAAGCGACTTATATGAAAGGTTTGGGCTATTTAATTTTCTACAATTTGATTTTTGTTTTGCCGCTTGTCATAATTCTTTTTATCGCCGGAGACAAAAGAATGCTCGCAAAAGTCCAGTCTTGGCAGCAGAAAGAAAAGGGGATGATGAGATTGTGGAGCGGGGCGATAATGATTGTTTTAGGATTAATTATTTTTCTTTTTTAAAATGCCAATTGTTTTTGCGGTAATTTCAGCTCTGATAATTATTGTTATTGTCTATATCTTTAACAAGATCTTGTCTTTTCGCGTTTGCCCTGTATGCGCCGGCGTAAGCATGACTTGGTTCATAATTTCTTTGGCGGTTGGGCTAGGCTGGTTGCCGTTTTTGCAGTACCAATTGGTTATCGCTATTTTAATGGGCGGCACGGCGGTTGGCATCGCGAGCCAGGCGGAAAAAAAATTTCCGAAATTTGCGGATAAAATCTTTTTATTTAAAACTCCGATTATTTTCGGCGGATTTCTTTTAGCTTATTGGGGCGTTAGCCGTATAACGCTTGGTTCAATTTTGATCGAAGCCCTTGTTTTGATTTTTGCTGCTTATGTGTTTTTTATAAGAAAAAGCAAAATTAATGATTCTGGGACTAATGAAAATATAGAGAAATTGAAAAAAGATATGGAAGAATGCTGCTAATGTTACTTTCCTGATAAATAAAATACCGGCAATTTATTTTGCCGGATTTTTAAGTTTCTAACTAAAAGAAAGTAAATCACTAGCTTTTAAGAAAACGATATTGCCATTTTCTAAATTGGCGAATATTTTGCAGCCAGTAACGATCTGTCCCGTATTAATCATGCGCGCCAACGGTTCTTTAATATGCTTATCAATTTTATCGCTTACAAGCCGCGCGCCGTATTCCGGATGGTCGCTGGCTTTTTCAAGAATAAACTCCTTTGCTTCATCGCTAATAATCAGTTCAAAGGGAAAATTTTTTGTCAAAAAGATCGAAAGGTCATTTAGCTGAATGTCTATAATTTTTTTGATGTCATCATCGCTTAAATTTTTGAAAACAACAATATTTTTTTCAATTCGTCCCAAAAATTCTGTGGTAAACATTTTTTTAAGCTCCAACATCGCGCAGTCATAAATCGGATTCTCGCCTGATTTTTCCGTTTTTTCTCTTATGAAACCGATTTCTTTTTTGCCTTTTACCATTTCGGCGATAGAACGGGAGCCGGCATTGGAAGTCATTATTATGAAAGAATTATAAAATAAGGTTTCTTCGCCGTTTCCAAGACGGGTTCGGCCTTTTGAGGTTACCTCTAAAAGAAAATGATGAAGCGATGGGTGGGCTTTTTCTATTTCATCAAATAAAATTATGGAAATAATAGGAACGTCTTCAGTTTTTTCAGAAATATAACTTTGAAATTCTTTGATTTTTTGCATATAAATTTGCATTAAAGAGTTAGACTCAAGCTTATTAGTTGATTTTAGGCAATTCTGTCTGGCTTTTTCTATTTCTTTACTAAGCCGCTGAGCTTCTTTATCTGTTTTCATCAGAGCCATTTGAGCGTGTTGAATCGCCGGCAGTTCGATATTGTTTTGAGATAAAATTGGCAGTTCATTATAGCCGATATATCCTGGAGGCGCGCCCAAAAGCTTTGAAATTTCATGCCGCTCAACATAATTGGCGCATTCAATTTTTGTAAAGGCTGTGGGATCGTCGAGAAAATATTCGGCAAGCATTTCCGCGATATACGTTTTACCAACGCCAGATGGTCCTAAAAATAAAGCCGAGAGTATAGGTTTTTCAAGTTGCCATAGTGGCGAGTTAAATTTATCATAAGCCGAAACAACACATTTTATGGCTCTTTGTTGATTAATAATTCTTTCGAGTAAGAAATCTTCCAATTCTTTAGTTTGCTCACACAAGATATCTGGATCAAGTTTGGTGAAGACATCGGTTGGCATCAGCTCTCCTTCAGTAGCAAATTTTAAAAGAAACTGCGGTTATATTATCACCAATGATTGCTTAATTCCAGTTTTTGATTTAAAATTTATTTTATGACAGTTAGCCAAAAATCAAAAAAAATTGTTATTTTGGGCGCCGGATTCGGCGGGCTTTATGCCCTAAAAAGCATTTATCGCTATGTTAAAAATTGGCGGGAGTTTGATATTTCAATAATTGATAAAAATAATTATTTTGTTTTTACACCCCTGCTTCATGAAGTGGCTACCGGCGGTATTGATCCGGCCGACATCGTTTTTCCCATTCGGGATCTCGCCAAGGGGCAAACTGAGCACATTGAAGCCGAGGTTTTAGACGTTGATTTGTTTAAAAAATCGGTTATTACCAGTCGCGGCGGAATTTCTTATGATTATCTTATCGCGGCTTTGGGCGCCGGCACTAATTTTTTTGGGGTTCCGGGTGCATTCGAAAATTCTTTCACGCTTAAAAATATTAAAGATGCCATGCGCTTAAAAAATCATTTAATCCATATTTTTGACGAAGCCAATAATGAAAAAGATCCGGAGCGTCAGAAAGATATTCTAAGAATTATAATTATTGGCGGCGGAGCTACCGGTGTTGAATTGGGAGCGGAAATCCATGAATTTTTAGAAGAAATCAATAAAGAATATTCGGGTGTCGCAAGTGATACGGTGGAATTTTATCTTGTTGAGGCGGGCGACAAACTGCTTTCTATATTTCATCCGAGTTTTGCGGAAAAGGCGCTTAAAATTTTGGAAGACAAAGGTTTTAACATAATTTTTAAAAATCCTTGCGCCGAAGTAACCGAACAGGGAATAGTTTGTGCCTCCGGTAAAACAATAAAAAGCCACACCGTTGTCTGGACATCGGGAGTTTCGCCTTCGTCGGTCATAACAACGCCGGAGCTTTCGCGCCAGAAGGGACGAATTATAGTTGAACCGTCTCTTAACCTTAAAGATTTTCCCGAAGTTTTTGTTTTGGGCGACCAAGCGGCCGTTGCCGATAAAAGATTTGGATTATTGCCAACCTCGGCGCAAGTGGCTGCCGAAGAGGGGAATTTTGCCGGTCAAAATATCGCCCGATTAATTTTGGGCCAGCCGCTAAAATCTTTCCAATATTTTCATAGGGGCGATTTGGTTTCTATTGGTAAATGGCGAGCTTTAGCACAGATCGGGTCGGGATTTCTAAAGTTTGACGGGCCAATCGCTTGGCTGATCTGGCGGTTTAATTATCTAACTAAAATGCCGGGCACGACCAAAAAAATCCGGCTTTTCTTTGACTGGATTTTATATTTTGTTTCAAAGCGCGATATTTCCGAAATTTAATGCATTATTATATAATTGATATATAATTAATAAATAATATATAATAAAAAAATGTTTGATTACAATAAACTTCCAAAATTGGAACAAAAAACAGTTTTTGCAGTTTTTGTTTTACTGGCTTTGTTTTTGGTTTTTGCCGGGTTTAATCAGTTCGTTAACGCTTGGAACAGTTATCGCAACGCCGGAGCGACCAATATTTATCAAACGGTCAGTTTTACCGGCGAAGGCAAGGTTAAAGCGGCACCGGATACGGCGCGGGCGGATTTAGGACTTCTTACGGAAGGCAAAGATTCCATCACCGTTCAGAATGAAAATTCTGAAAAAATGAACGCTGTTATAAAGTTTCTTAAAGATAAAGAAAAAATAGCTGATGCTGACATAAAAACAAACAATTACTCGCTTTCCCCGAAATATGATTATGTCAAAGGAAAATCTGTTCTCTCGGGCTATATTTTGAACCAGACGATTACGGTAACGGTTCGCGATTTAAAAAAAGTAGGCGAAGTTTTGGACGGCGCGGTTAGTAGCGGCGCCAATCGGATAGATTCTGTTTCTCTTTTTTTGGATAAGCCGGAAGAATTAAAAAACAAAGCCCGCGAAGAAGCGGTGAAACAGGCGAAAGAAAAAGCAATTATGACAAGTAAAATAGCCGGATTAAGATTAGGAAGATTAGTCAATTTTAGCGAAGGATTTTCCGGCGAGCCGCCGGTATTTTTTGAAGCTATGGCAAAAGGCGGCGCCGCGCCCGCGCCCCAGATAGAGCCGGGAACCCAAGAAATAAAAGTGAACGTAACGTTAACGTATCTTTTGAAATAAAAAGTGCCCCCACAAGTTGCACTCATGGGGGCCAGAGGGACTTGTCTGCTGGACAAGATGATGGGGTCGCGAGGGGCGTGCGACTCCAACTGCCTTCACCACCACCCTTCAGCATTACCTACATTATATCAAATCCACAGAATTTGTCAATAGACCCTAAAATCCGGAAATTTCTAAAATATCGCCCTCTACAATTCTATTTTGCTCGGAAAAACCGACATTAACTTCAATAGCAAAGCGCGCAAGTTCTTTTGAGGTATAAATTGGGCAGTTTAAAACATCGGGTGTGCAGGGTTTCACGCTTGTTATTTCATTAATATTGCCTTTTGTTCCAATAAATATAATTTCAAGCGGAATTAGCGTATCTTTCATCCAGAATTCTCTCATTTTTTCATCGGGAAAAATAAAAAGCATTCCAGAAAATTTGGAAAGCGCTGACCGGTTCATAAGTCCTGATATCCGTTTTTCCGGCGTTTCAGCGTATTCAACGTTAATTTTTACTGGGCCGGCGCCGGTATAAATAACAACCTGGTTTTTTTCAGCGATTTTTTTGTATTGCTGATAAACAACAATTCCGACAAGACATACAATAAGAAATGTCAGTGTCAAAAAGAAAGGTCTTTTGGAATCTATTAACATTATTTTATTATAATCCTAATCATGAAATAATAAAAGTGAATTTCAAAGTGGCGGGGTTGATTTATTAATTAATTTCGGTCATTATTAATGGTAATGAGCAATATTTTTTTAATTTTACTTGGAATAATGGCGATGATTATTTTTGTATTGATTTACTTTTTGTTTCGACAAAAATCAGAGAAGAAACCTCAAGAAAATCAAGCAATTTTAATGATACAGGATCAATTGAAAGAAATGCGTCAAACCCTGCAAAATTTTGGTTCTCAAGTGGATAGTAAAATGGGCGATTCGGCGAAAATGTTTCAACAACAGTTTGTTCAAAGCACAAAAATTGTAAGAGATGTTACCGAGAGATTAACGAAATTGGACGAAACAAACAAACAAGTTATGAATGTGGCGGATCAATTGCAGGGTTTGGAAGATGTTTTAAAAAATCCAAAGCATCGCGGGGTTTTAGGCGAATATTTTTTGGAGAATGTTTTAAAAAATGTTTTGCCGCCAAAAAATTTTCAAATGCAATACGAATTTAAAAATGGCGATATTGTTGATGCGGTGGTTTTTGTTAAAGATAAAATAATTCCGATTGATTCAAAATTTTCACTTGAAAATTATAATCGGATTTTACAGGAAAAAGATGATGCGCGGCGAGAAGAATTAGAAAAACAATTTAAAGCTGATTTGAAAGATAGAATAGATGAAACCGCTAAATACATTCGGCCAAACGAAAATACTATGGATTTTGCTTTTATGTTTATTCCCGCTGAAGGAATTTATTATGATCTTTTGGTTAATCAAGTTGGCGCAATTAAGGTTAATACTCGCGATTTGATTGAATACGCTTTCAAGGAAAAACATATAATTATTGTTTCGCCAACTTCATTTTTTGCTTATTTGCAAACAGTATTGCAGGGGTTGCGGGCGTTGCAAATCGAAGAATCGGCCAAAGATATACGCAAATATGTTGAAATGCTGCAAAAACATTTATTGAGTTACGATGAGTACATGAAAAAACTCGGTAGTAATCTAAGTACAACAGTTAACGCATATAATCGGGCTTCAAAAGAATTCGGAAAAATTGATAAAGATGTGGTAAAAATTACGGGTAAAACCGGCGAAATCGAGCCATTACAAATTGAAGGGCCGATAGCCGATGAAGAAGAGTAAAATATTATGTCAAATCATATTGTTTTAGACATTGAAACTAAAAACTTATTTTCCGATGTTGGCGGAAAAGAGAATTTAACCAAGCTTTCTCTTTCGGTTGCCGGAGTTTTTTCTTATGCCGACAACGCTTTTTTAATTTTTACCGAAAGTGAAATGCCTAATTTCGAAAAATTACTCCAAAAATCCGATTTGATAATCGGGTTTAATATAGACCATTTTGATTTGCCGGTTTTACAGAAATATTTATCCGTAGATTTAAACAAAATCCCGACTCTTGATATTATGAATGAAGTTGTCAGCAAAATGGGGCATAGAGTCAGTTTGGATGATTTAGTTTCTAATACTTTGGGAAAAAGGAAAAGCGCGAACGGACTTATGGCGGTTCAATATTGGCGCGAGGGAAGAATTGACGAATTAAAAAAATATTGCCTTGATGATGTCCGTTTAACACGCGATTTATATGAGCATGGTTTAAAAAACGGCGAAATAAAATTTACGGCCCGCGACGCCAACTTGCCGTATATCAAGGCAATAAAAGTTGATTGGTCAAAATACGCCGATTTTCAAGCGGAAACCGTGTCTTATACCATTCAAAATTTATTCAGCTAATTTATTATGGCAAATAATTTTTTAGATAAAATAATTAATGAAAGTTTCATCAGGGAACCGTATGCCAAGAAAAGCTGGTGGGCAACAGATTTAAATTCCTGTTTGCGCGGAGTTTTTTATCGCCGGAAAGGCTTGCCGCCAATCTCGGTTATTTCTCCCGATCGGATGGGGATTATGGAAGTCGGAAAAATCGTTGAGGAATGGATCGTAAACAAAGTTAAGCAATCGGGAAATTTAATTGCCGAGCAATTGCGGGTTGAAGCACCGGAATACGAAGCATCCGGCAAGGTTGATTTGATAATTGATGAAGGCGGCCGGCCGGTGCTTTATGAAATAAAGTCCACTAACTCCTTTAGTTTTAAATATAAAATAAAAAATAAAGAACCACAGCCGCAGCATAAACTGCAAACACTTTTTTATTTGTGGCGACTGCGCAATTATGGGCACCAAGAAATTTCACATATTGATTTATCAAATCTTGAAGGCCGGATTATTTATGTTTCCCGCGACGATTTAAACAGATTGATTATTCCGGTTGATTATTCTGAAAGTGCTATAAAACCGATTGTTGAACAGCTTGAAATTTTAAATGCTTCTTGGAAAAAAGATGAATTGCCGCCGGTGCCGGAATCGGTTATCTATGACGACGAACGCGGCAAATGGGGGATAAATTGGGTTTGCGATTTTTGTTCTTACCACGAACTTTGCGCCGGCCGCGACTGGCGGCAAAAAGCCGAACAGGAAGTAAAGGAACGAAACGGCGCCTTAGCTTGATTTAATAGAATAAAGAATGTATAAAAGAGGTTATCCATCACTGGATGACAAGAAGGATAGGGGGAGTATGAATGTTCATTAAAAAAGGATCTCGGACGAAGGATAAAAATATATACAGTTTTATTGAGTGGTATAAACTTAATTTAGGCATACGAGCAGATTTAGTCCCAGTTATAGAAGATGTTAGGTTAGGTGCCAATATTGAACTTTGGAAATTTGAACGAACACGAGGATCACAGTACCTTTCAATCCAAAAAAAATATTTAGAATATTACCTGGGAAGATCCGGATTATATTATAAAGAACAGCGAGGAGATTATTATGTATCAAAAAAGCCGATTCTATTAAATCAATTATGGTCTAGAGAAATTGAAACGGGTGAGTTTTGTGGTTATCCAAAATGCTGTATCGATGATTTTAAAAAATATTGCCAAGAGTTTTTACAAAATAGACTAGAAAAAGGACCGGCGGTTTTATTCTATCACAAGGTGAAAGAAGCTATTAAAAAAGGAAGTTTTAATATGGTTCTATTTTATACATTACATATCCCTTGCGACTTGGATTGTCAAAAGACTATTATTCTGGCAGAAAGCATAAAGTCAGTTTTAGAATCTAGAGATATAGAAGCGGCGCATTATTTAATGGAATATAATAGGAATTTACTTTGCGAATTTAATTATGAATACTCTGATTAAAAACAATTAACCGTAGAATTGGCTAAAATCTATGGTTTTTTTATTGTAAAAAGCATGGTTTTGTGTTAAAATAATTTTTTAAATAAAATGGTCAAAAATAATAAAATCTATCTTGATTACGCGGCGACGACACCGGTTGATAAGGAGGTCTTGAAGGCAATGATGCCTTATTTTAGCGACAAATTTGGCAACGCTTCTTCGGTGCATTCTTTTGGGCAAGAAGCGATAGCGGCCATGGATCAGGCGAGAGAGAAAATCTCCGAGTTTTTAAATTGTAATTTTAATGAAATTATTTTTACCGGTTCGGCTACGGAAGCGAATAACCTCGCAATTTTTGGAATTGCGAGGAATTTCCAATTTCCAATTTCTAATTTCCAAACAAATCCCAAATCACAAAGCTTAAATTCCAAACTGCATATAATTTCAACTGTAATTGAACATGAGTCGGTTCTTGAGCCATTAAAAGAAATTGAAAAAGCCGGACACGAAATTACTTATCTTAAAGTTAATAAAGACGGTTTTATTAGCGTTTCAGATTTAGAAAAAAGCATTAAAAACAATACGGTTTTGGTAAGCGTTATATACGCCAACAATGAAATTGGGACAATCCAGCCGGTAAAAGAAATCAGTAAATTAATTGAAAAAATAAATAATAAAAGAAAAGAGCAAAGGTTAAATAGAATTTATTTTCACATCGACGCGGTTCAGGCGTTCCAATTTCTGGAATGCCGGCCGGACTGGCTTAAAGTTGATCTATTAACATTTTCCGGGCATAAAATTTACGGACCGAAGGGTGTCGGAGGGCTTTTTATAAGAAAAACAAGTCCTATGGGTCTTATAGTACCCATTATTTCTGGTGGCGGTCAGGAATTTGGGCTAAGGTCAGGCACAGAAAATGTTGCAAGCATAATGGGCCTAGCTAAAGCGGTTGAACTTGCTATTAAAAATAAAGAAGCGCGTTTTAAAAAAATATTTAATTTGCGAAACCAATTGCTGAATTATATAATTAAAGATAATAAAGGCGCTAAATTAAATGGTTCATTCGGTAATCGGTTGCCCAATAATTTAAACATAAGATTTCCGGGGATAAGCAATGAAACGCTCCTTGTTGCTTTAGACCAAAAAGGATTGTCTGTTTCCGCCGGTTCGGCTTGTTCGGCTCGCGCTTCTAAAGCATCCTACGTTTTAACTGCCATAGGGCTAACCGAAAAACAAGCGAAAGATAGTATTCGCATTACCATAGGGAAAGATACAACCGAAAAAGAGATAAAAAAATCAGCCGAAATCATAAATATTGTGTATAAAAAGTTGAAATCATGAAGATGAAAATTTCTTCTCAAACTCTTTTTGTAATTTCTTCGGTCTTTATATTTTTAGTATCCAGTCTTATTTGGTATCTGATTTTATACCAGGCAATCGGGTTTTTTATCGGGCTGATAATTTTAAGTTTTTTTATTTTTTTAGCGTTTTGGCAAAATCTTTTGGCTTTCAGACGAGCCGGAGAACTGATAGGATTAAAAAGTAAAAAACAAATTTTTATAATTTCTATTATTTTTGTTTTAGGTTTTAGCGAACTCGTCTGGAGTATTTCTTTTATGCCATTCTCTTTTTTTATTTTAGGGGGAATATTAGCGGTGATTTTTGGAGTAACGCTTGATATTTATACGGAATATTTCAAGAAGTTGGTAAATAATAATTCACCCGACTTTAGCGGAAAAATCAAAAAAGTTATAATAAGAGATATTACGGCTGGAGTTATTTTAATTACAATTTTTATTTTTATAAGTCCATGGCTTCCTCCAAAGGCATATTAAGAAGCGTTATTGTTTTAATATCTATTTTATCCATTGGATTTTTAGGCCTGTGGTTTTTGAGCGGTCCAAAAATTAGCATCAATAATAAAAATAATCTTCCCATTAAAACTCCGGTAAATAAAAATATTACCGATGGATTTTCGAATTTCGGCGGGCAGACGCCGCAAGAAACTTTAAAATTATTAATTTCGGCTTTAGAGAAAAATAATTTAACTTTGGCGGCCAAGTATTTTATTCCGGAAAATAGGGAAGTTGTGTCAGAAGATTTAGAAAGGCTTAACACTACCAATCTGCTAGGTGATTTAATAAAAGATTTAAAAAATATTAAATTGGGTAAACTCTCTACCGAAACTCATTATTATTTTGAAATTATTGATGAGACCGGCCAAACTGCGGCAGCATTGGAACTTATAAAAAATCAAAAAGGTTTGTGGAAAATTATCTCACTTTAAAAGGAGGATTTACAAATATTTTTAAATATGCTACACTGTGGATAAGTGGGTTATTTCGTCGAAAGGCGATAACCATTCAATGTTGGCGCAAAGCCCCGTTTTACGGGGCTTTGAGCTTTTTAATATTGTTATTGTGTTATATAATTAAGTCGGCAGATTCGACTTTTTGAGAGGCTCGGTGTTTACTGACAACCCACTTAAAAACATTTGAATTGGGGTTAGCCACTCCCGAGCCCCTTTAAGAGCCGAATCATCTGTAATGAGCTTGTCGAATCAATATGAAAATTAATTTAAAAACAAAAAATTTCGGCCTAACACCGAGCATTAAAAATTATCTTGAACAAAAGCTGAATTCTTTGGATAAATTTTTACCAGGCGACGAAAGCATATCTGCCGATGTTGAACTTGGTAAAATAACGAATCATCATCAGAAAGGCGATATTTTCAGGGCCGAAGTTAATTTAAAAATTCCCGGACGATTAATAAGAGCCGTTGCCGAAGAGTGGGATTTACGGATAGCGATTGATGCGATAAGGGGCGAATTGCAAAAGGAAATAAAAATAAATAAAGAAAAAAATTTTTCTCTTTATAAAAAAGGCGCCCGGATGCTAAAAAAACTTTTAAAAGGCGAATAATTGACCAACGGCGGATTTTATGGAACAATATCGGTTAATCGCCGATATTATTGTTAAAATCGGAGGTAATGAATGGCAAATTGGACAGTTATTAAAATTCCTTACGGTGGCGGATACTGTTCTTTAAATTTAGCAAAACCCAAAAATGCCAGAAAAGCGCCCAAAGCGCTTCAAAAGGAATTTATGCGCCAAAGAATTTTTATGGCCGACAATGGCGTTTCATCTTGGGATAATATCCCATGGTACGAGATAGATTTCGGATTCGGACACAAAAATAATGCCGACGGCTGGGGGAAAATGCATAAATCCATCTTATCATATTTGAAGAGTTGGAGATCTGCAAACGTTCTATTTTTGGGCGGTTCTCACAGTATAACCGCTTCAACATATATCGGAACTTCACAAATGTTTGGACGACAGCAAACCGGACTCATTGTATTAGACGCGCATCCGGATTGCTGTTCTAAAACCGATTGGCCGATTCATTCCGACTGGCTTCATTGGCTTATTGAAGAAGAGTACGTTTTATCTGAAAATGTTTTAATTATCGGATTGCGCCAGATGGAAAAATCTGAAAAAGAATTTTTGGATAAATTCAATATTAAGTATTACTGCATGGGTGCCATCAAGGATCCCGGAGGATTTACAATGAATGATTTTTCCGTTATTCGCATTTTAGAAAAATTACGGAAATTAACGGCAACTTACTTGTCAATTGATATTGATGTCGCTTCCGGCGCTTACGCGCCGGGAACCGGCTGTCCCAGCCCCGGCGGCCTTACTGATACAGAGCTTATTAGTTTGGTAAAACAGTTAAAAACTGGATTGCCAAACTTAAAAGCCGCGGATATCGTTGAAATCGACCCGCTCAATTGGTGGCGGAAGCGTATTCTACGCTACGACCCTACCGTTGACCTCGGCGTCAAACTAATAAAAGAAATTATTTCTTAACCCCACTAAGGGGTTTTAATATTTGTAAAAAAGCTCACTTTATCGTAAAATATGGAGATTATGGTAGGGATTTTATCTAAAATTTTTGGGGATGCCAATCAGAAATATCTTAACGGCGTAAAACCAATTATTGAAAAAATAAACGCTTTTGAAGAAGTGTTTATTAAGCTTTCCGACGATGAATTAAAAAGTAAAACCGAAGAGTTTAAAAAACGTTTGTCTTCCAAAGAAACACTCGATGACATTTTGCCAGAAGCTTTTGCTGCGGTTAGAGAAGCGACGAAAAGAACGCTTAAACAGCGGCATTTTGACGTTCAACTCGTTGGCGGCATAGCGCTTCATCAGGGGAAAATTGCTCAAATGGCAACCGGCGAGGGCAAAACTTTAACCGCCACTCTGCCAGTGTATTTAAATGCCTTAAAAAACAGCGTTCATATTGTTACCGTTAATGATTATCTGGCAAGGCGCGATACGGCGTGGATGGGACAAATTTATGATTTTTTGGGTTTAACTGTCGGATGCGTTAATTCCGACGGAAATTTTATATACGATCCGGCTCATTTAACAAAATCCGAAATCCGAAATCCGAAATCCGAAATAAATTCAAATGATCAAAATAACAAACTTGACGAAGTTAGGGATACGCAAGGCGCGTTTAAAGTTGTTCATGAATTTTTACGGCCGGTGGTAAAAAAAGACGTTTATAATTGCGATGTGGTTTATGGCACTAATACCGAATTTGGTTTTGATTATTTAAGAGATAATATCGTCAGCGATATTTCGCAAATCATTAGTCCGGAGCGGCATTTTGCGATTGTTGATGAGGTTGATAGCATTTTAATTGATGAAGCTCGGACGCCTTTAATTATTTCGATGCCCGATGCCGAATCACCAAAGTTGTATGAAACTTTTTCCCACATTGTGCCGCGCCTTAAAGAAAATGAGGATTATAATGTTGATTTAAAAATGCGAACCGCCGTTATCAATGATGCAGGACTAAATAAAGTTGAAAATATACTTGGAATTGGAAATATTTACGATGAAAAAGGAGCGCGCTATGTCCATCATCTTGAAACTGCGTTAAAAGCTCAGGCATTATTCCATAAAGACAAGGATTATGTCGTAAAAAATGGAGAGATAATTATTGTTGATGAATTTACCGGCCGGCTTTTAACAGGCCGCCGTTATTCGGAAGGATTGCATCAGGCAATTGAAGCCAAGGAAGGTGTCAGGGTTCAACAAGAATCAAAAACATTGGCTACTATTACTTTCCAGAATTTTTTCCGGCTTTATGATAAATTATCGGGCATGACGGGAACGGCTGCCACTTCGGCAGAGGAATTCCATAAGGTTTATAAACTAGGTGTTGTTATTGTACCGACCAATAAACCGATGATCCGCAAAACTTTGCCCGACCGAATTTATAAAACCGAAAAAGCAAAATTAAATGCCATCGTTGCGGAAGTTAAAAATCGCTATGAAGTTGGCCAACCGGTTTTAATTGGCACTATTTCCATTGAAAATAATGAAAAGCTTTCCCAATTGCTTTCGCGGGAAGGTATTAAGCATGAAGTATTAAACGCCAAACAGCACGAAAGGGAGGCGGTGATTCATGCTCAAGCCGGACGGCTTAAAGCGGTTACAGTAGCCACTAACATGGCCGGCCGCGGAGTTGATATTATCCTAGGCGGCAATCCGCCAAATCCTGAAGAAGCACAAAAGGTTAAGGAACTCGGCGGCCTTCATGTTATCGGGACGGAACGGCACGAGGCGCGGAGAATTGATAACCAATTAAGGGGACGCAGCGGACGCCAGGGCGATCCGGGTTCATCGCAATTTTTTGTGTCTTTGGAAGACAGTTTACTTCAAGTTTTCGGCGGCGCTCGGATTAAGGGTCTAATGGAAACACTTAATATACCGGAAGATCAGCCGATTGAAGCAGGCTTGATTTCTAAGGCCCTTGAATCGGCCCAAACTAAAATAGAAGGATTTAATTTTGACGCCAGAAAATTTGTTTTAGAGTATGACGACGTAATGAATCAACATCGCATTCTGGTTTATAAAAAACGCCGCGATATTTTATCTAGCCCGCTTCGCCAAAGCTCTCGCCTTGCCGAAGCCGCCGGCGAAGCGCAGGCCAGCGAGGCGAGTGTGCTTCGTGATGAAATAATTAAGCTTATTAAAAACCAAGTAGAGAATATAATTAATTTTCATACCGCGGAAAACGACGGTAGACAATGGGACAAAGAAGAAATCTTTGAAAATCTTAAAACAATTTTTCCAGTCAGTGATGAAAATAAGGAATTTTTAACGGTAAACAGCGAGCGGCAGAAAATTATCAGTTATTATCAAAATGTAGCCGAAGAAGTTTATAATCTTAAAGAAAAAGAAGTCGGAGGATCGGAAATAATGAGGCAGATTGAAAAAATGATAATGCTTAATATTTTGGATAATCTTTGGACGAATCACTTGGAAGACATGGAATACTTGCGCGACAGCGTGCGGCTTAGGGCGTATGGCCAAAGAGATCCTTTGGTGGAATACAAAAATGAAAGCCAGCGGTTATTTAAAGGTTTTCTTTTGGATTTTGAAGCGCGAGTGGCAATGACGATTTTTAAGGTCGCCGTACCCCGAAATTTTGCAGCGCAAAATTTCGAGACGCCAAAATCCACAACTGCCGACTTTTCAAACGTAGGCAGGAACAACCCTTGCCCCTGCGGATCAGGCAAAAAATATAAAAAGTGTCATGGGATGTGATAAATATGAACAATCAAATATTAAAAATAGAAAAAATATTTTTAAAATCAAATGTTGATTTATCTTTATCCCTAAAATTAAAAATTGCGGAATTAATACTATCGCTAATAAAACATAGGAAAAAATTCGGGCTTTTCATAATTTTAGGCTGGCAAAGAAAGTGGAACAAATTTACTGATATCTCCGACAAGACACAGGATATATTCGCGAGGCGCCATATTAATATTATGAAAATCAAAGAAAGGCCGTCGGCGCGGCACGATATTTCCACCACTATAAATTTTGACGGGGCAATTTTGATTGATAAAAAAGGAAACGTTATTCATTCGGGTATGATTATTGAAGGATTACGGCCGAAAGTTATTGCCCAAAAAATTAATCCCGGCCGATTTAAAGACCTTTCCGAACAGTTTGGCTTTAAAGAAAAAGTTCATAGCCGGCATTTGGCGGCTATTGCTTCATCTTACGTTTTTAAAAACACGACAATTTTCACGGTTTCCGAAGAAACTGATAATTTCCATATTTTCGAAAAAGGAAAAATAATTTATTCTAATATAGTTGTTTTTTAACAATTCGCTCATTGCGTTCGCCTTCTGCCATAGCCAGAAACAACTCCATCTGCCGCACTCCGACGAGGGTCTTTGCTATTTCATCGTAAATTTTCGCTTCAGAGTCATTTGCGTATAGGAGAAACAAAGTTCCTAGACGCTCGCGCTCGGCTAAAAGGCGGCTATCTACCACATCCATTATTTCCCTATAATCCCGTGTAGTTTCTTGGCCGATTTCAAAACGTTCAATAGCTGGAACATCGGTTAGTAATTTTGATCGGAACGGGCGCTTGCCAATACTTTCGCTATCTTCGGCGCCGCGGAATTTTTTTTCTTCTTCCTTTGCCAATTTTTTTATCAATTCTTTTGTTTCGCCAAGCCACTCAATAAAGTCTGGTCTTGTTGGAACATCATATCCATTATAGTTAAAAAGAATATCGGTGACTTCTTGATAGTGCATGTCTTGTTCAAAATTTTTCTGCTGCCTCGTCTCAATTTCTTGATTTTTTGCCGCATCTTCGGATTCAAGCTCGTCTGATTCCATAATATTTCTAGCAAGTTGGAGTTCGCCGCGGGCGCTTTCAATAATTGAGAGAGCTAATGTCGCATTGCCGTTTTCTTTTTTTAGTTTTTCTATCGCCAAGTTACATGTTCTTTCGGCATCGCGAATTATCCGAAGCGTACGATTGATTTGTTTATCATGGCTAAAACGTCTTTCACAGAATTCATTAATCGCTTCTCTAATTACGGGGAAAGTTGCTTCAATTGATTCTTTTTCAAACTCCTGTTTAAAGATCGGCTGGCCAAGCTCAATATCAATACCGCTCTCCGGGTCTTTTATACTTGGTCGTCCAATTTTTTCCGTTTTTGACATATAGCACCAATGTATCACACGTTTTCTTGCAAGACAATCACGATGTGTTAATATGGCAAAGTATGGACAGTAATAAAAATAAAAAAATATGGCTGTCGCATTCGGGAATTGAGGGAATGTACCGCTGTCCGCGCTGTTTTTGGCTGCAATATAATACAAAACTGAGACAGCCGGAAGGAATAGTTTCGCGGCTGGCTAACCGTTTTGACATAATTTTGAAAAAATATTTTGATATTTACCGGCCGCTTGGCGAACTTCCGCCGATGGTTGAAGGAAAAATTGAAGGAAAACTGGAAAATCCTTTTCAAGAAAAATATTTTTATAATTACGACGAGAAGTACGGGTTAACAGGCCGGCTTGACGATTGTTTAATCCGCGGTGACGGAACTTATACGCCTATTGACCACAAAACTTCCAGTTCGGACCCGCGCGATAAAGAAGGGGTGTTAAGCGCTTACCAGCATCAGCTTAATTTTTACGCATTGCTTTTAGAAAAAAATAACAAACCAACTTCTGGTTTTGGCCATTTGATTTATTATTATCCGGAGCATGGAGAAGAACTTCATAATGGCGTGCCGATTCATGTTCATGTGCAGACCCTTAAAACAAATCCAAAACAGGCGGAAGGGGAATTTCTGAAAGCCATTGATGTTTTAGAAAGCGAAATGCCAAAACCATCTTCCGATTGCCCGTTTTGTTTGTGGTATGAGAAGTTAAAAGAATTGAAAATATGATAAGCGGCGCAAAATATTTTTGGACCAAGCATTCGCAATATAAAATGCGGCATTACGGCCTGTCACCACAGAGAATTAAAAGAATAATCAGGTATCCGGCAAGAATTGAAGAGGCAATCGTGCCGAATTTGATTGCCGTAATGGTCCCAAATAAAAAACAAGAAATTTGGACAATGTATAAATTAACAAAAACTCAGATTAAAGTAATTACCGCTTGGCGATATCCAGGAAAAAGCCCGGCTCGCAATCCAATCCCAAAAGAAATTTTAGAAGAAATAAAATCAATAATTTGAAAACGCAAGTTTTGTCACAAAAATTTTTTGAAAGATCGACGATTACTGTTGCTAAAGATTTGCTTGGAAAATATCTTGTAAGGCGGCGCGGTAAAAAAGTTGAGAAGTTTATAATCACAGAAATTGAGGCATACAAAGGTTTAAAAGATAAGGCATCGCACGCATCGCGCAGGAAAACCAAAAGAAACGCTCCCATGTTTGGTGAGGCGGGACATTGGTATGTTTATTTCACCTATGGAATGCATTGGATGTTAAATATTGTAACCGGCCCTAAGAATTACCCGGCAGCGGTTTTAATCCGCGACGTCGATGGCATTAATGGGCCAGCGAGAATTACTAAACAACTAAAAATAGATAAAAAATTCAACAATAAATTAGCTATGCCAAAATCAGATTTATGGATTGAAGAAAATTCCAAATTTAAAAATTCGAAATTCGAAATTAGAAATTCCCCGAGAATCGGGGTAAATTACGCTGGTCCGATCTGGTCAAAAAAGAAATGGCGATTTACATTGATAAATATTGACAAAAATGTTTAAAGATTTTACAGTTTAGCTTATAATCTTGCAATTATGACTACCGAATACTCTCCAGATAAATTATTTAAACTGGACGCAAAAAATAAAATAAGATTTACGGTTATTGCTATTTTTATCGTTGCAATTTTAGCGGCATTTTTTGTTTATCCATCGGGGTGGGATAAAATGATTGAAAAGTTTAATATTGTTTCGCCGGTAAAAATTCCCGGTTTTTTTAATATGCCGTTTAAACTTGGTCTTGATTTGGCCGGTGGCACACGGCTGACTTATTTGGCCGATGTGTCTGGAGTAACGGGTCAAGATTTCAATTCGGCCATGTCGGGGCTTCGCGATGTTATTGAGCGGCGCGTTAATCTTTTTGGCGTTAGCGAACCCGTTGTTGAAGTTGAAAACGCGGCCGATGAATGGCGGTTAATAGTTGAGCTTGCAGGCATAAAAGATATTTCCCAAGCTATTGCTTTAATTGGCGAAACGCCATTTTTGGAATTTAAAGAACAGCGCGACGAACCCGAAACTCAAAAAATTTTAAGCGAACAAAAAACCGGTAATAAAGATTTTTTAGCAATCGATCCATATTTTAAACCTACGGACTTAAGCGGTAAGTATATTATCGGCGCCAAAGTGGAATTTGACCAGAATACTTACCAACCGACTGTGAGTGTTCAGTTTGATAGCGATGGAGCTAAAATATTTGAGGAATTAACATCTAAAAATATTGGCAAACCGCTCGGCATTTACCTTGATGGACTTCCAATTTCAGCACCTACTGTAAGAGAATCGATCGCTGGCGGTTCAGCCGTTATATCTGGAAAATTTAATGTGAGTGAAGCCAAACAATTAGCCGAGCGCCTTAACGCCGGCGCCCTGCCGGTGCCGATTAAATTAATCTCGCAAGATTCTGTAGGCGCTTCTTTGGGTCGCGATTCGCTTAATAAAAGTTTGTTCGCCGGAATGCTTGGTTTTTTGATGGTGGCGATATTTATGATTTTATATTATCGTTTTTTTGGAATTGCGGCGGTACTGGCGCTTTTAATTTACACTGCTCTGGTTTTAGCTTTATTTAAATTAATACCGGTAACTATGACTTTGGCAGGAGTTGCCGGATTTATTTTGTCAATTGGTATGGCGGTTGATGCCAATATTCTTATTTTTGAAAGATTTAAAGAAGAAGCTCGCTCTGGAAAGGGTTTTGAAATGGCTATTGATGATGGATTTGCTCGCGCTTGGCCATCGATACGCGATTCTAATATTTCAACTTTAATTACCACGGCGGTTTTGTATTATTTTACCACCAGCATAATAAAAGGATTTGCCTTAACTCTCGGTATTGGCGTTATTGTAAGCATGTTCTCGGCAATATTTGTAACCCGTTCATTCTTGAAGCTGTTTCCATCTGCATTACTTGAAAAATTGAAAATTAATTTATGTTAAATATTGTTGAAAATAGGAAAATTTTTTACGCCATTTCTGGAATTTTTATTGCCATAAGCATTGTCGTGATAGTACTATGGGGTCTTCAGTTTGGTATTGATTTTAAGGGTGGTTCAATTTTGGAAATTAATTATTCGGAAAGGCCGGATGCGGATTCAATATCCAATTCTTTAAAACCGTTACAGTTAAATGACTTGCGAGTTTCTCCGATCGGATCAAACAGCATTGTGTTGAGATTTAGAGAAACCGATGAAGAAACCCATCAAAGTATTTTAAAAACATTAAAAGATAAAGCAAATTCGACGAGCATTGGAGTTGACGAAAGAAGATTTTCTTCCATTGGGCCGACCATTGGAGCCGAATTGAAACAGAAGTCAATAAAAGCCATAATCATCGTTCTTTTGGGAATTTCATTTTATGTTGCCTGGGCTTTTAGAAAAGTGTCGCAACCCATAAGTTCATGGCGTTACGGCGTTGTTACTTTGATAGCGCTTTTTCATGATTTAATTATTCCCATTGGTTTATTCGCTTATTTGGGGCGTTTTTATGGCGTTGAAGTTGGTGCTAATTTTATTGTGGCGCTTCTCGTGATTCTTGGTTTTTCGGTTCATGATACTATTGTAGTATTTGACAGGATTCGAGAAAATCTTAAACGCTACAGCCAGTTGAGTTTTATGCCGCTGGTAAGTCAAAGCATTCGCGAAACTATTATTCGTTCGCTTAACACTTCGCTCACTGTCTTGCTGACTTTGGCCGCTTTATATGTTTTTGGAGGAGAAAGTTTGAAATATTTTGTGCTGGCGCTTATGGTCGGTATTTTTTCTGGGACTTATTCGTCTATATTTATCGCGGCTCCGCTTTTAGTAACCTGGTTTAACTTCTTAAAAAGAAGTTGACAGTACTATAATACTATTATATTATGAGACTATTAAAATTTTAATAATAAATAAAATATGGCAGAAGAAAATTTAAAAAACATTTTAGATGAAATAGTTAAAACTATCAATCCAAGAGTTCGGGAAGTTATTGAAAAACGTTTTGGTCTTCGCACTATATCTTACCAAACTTTAGAAGCTATCGGCCAGAATATGGGTATTACCAGAGAACGGGTAAGGCAAATTGAAGCTCTGGGTCTTAAACAGTTAACCAATAAGAACACTTTAGAGCCAATGAAGCCGGTTTTTGAACTAATAGAGCGGCATTTAACGGCTCATGGCGGTGTTAGAAGCGAGGATTCTTTTCTAAAAGAATTAACCGAACAGCTTTTTTTGAAAGAAAAAAATAGAGAAAATTTAATTAATTTTACATTAACTTTAGGCAAAGGAAAGTTCGTTTATTTTAAAGAAACTTCAAATTGGCGGTCGGCTTGGGCGCTCGGCGCTGCACATTATAATCAGGCAATCGCTTTAGCTGGCGCTTTGAAAGAAAAGTTAGCCAGCCAAAATTTATTGCTTCAAAATGAAGCTTTATTTAAAACTGCTGCTGGATTAGGCCATGCCTACCGTCAGGCCGGTGATAAAAATTTAACCGAACAAACTTTAAAATCATATGTCGGAATTTGTCGGCAGATTTCTCAGAATCCTTTCGGCGAGTGGGGATTAATAAGTTCGCCCGAAGTCTCGCCGCGAGGCGTTAAAGATAAGGCCTATTTGGTTTTTAAAAAAGAAAAAAAGCCGCTTCATTTTACCGAAGTTGCAAATTTAATAAACAAAACAGTTTTTTCGGATCGAAAAGCCCATCCTCAAACGGTTCACAATGAACTTATTAAAGACGTGAGGTTTGTTTTGGTTGGGCGGGGAACATATGCTTTAAGCGACTGGGGCTACGAACCGGGCACGGTACGCGACGTTTTGGTCTCTATTTTAAAAAATTCAAAGAGCGGTTTAACCAGAGAAGAAATTATTAAAACTGTCCAGGCAAAACGGCTGGTTAAAGAAAACACCATTCTCTTAAATCTTCAAAACCGCAAGGTTTTCAAAAAAATAGATGACCATCGTTTTATTTTAGTATAATATGTGGTATAATCCCCGTATAACAACGGGATGGGTATTTTTTACGCGATTATTAAAATTTTTTTAGGGCTCTGGTGGCTTTGGCTGCCGGTGGTTTTAATCGCGCTTTTTATAGAGCTTTGGACAAAACACTTAAAAACTAAGACCATAAAAGCCATAAAATGGACTTTTCTTGAAATTAAGGTTTCCAGAGATATTGAAAAAAGCCCGAAATCAATGGAGCAGATATTTTCCGGGCTTCACGGCATTATTACCAGAATTAAATTTCTTGATAAATACTGGAAAGGCAAAGTACAAGAATGGTTCAGTTTTGAAATCGCCGGCATTGACGGGGCAGTGTATTTTTTTATCAGAACACCGGAGCAATTTCGGACTTTGGTTGAGGCCCAAATTCACGCTCAATATCCCGATGCGGAAATTTCCGAAGTTTTAGATTATGCCGGTCCCATTGTTAAAAAAACGCCGAGCAAAACATATGACATAAGCGGCGCGGAACTTATTTTGGAAAAAGACGATTTCTTACCTATAAGAACCTATCCCTTTTTTGAAGAAAAAGAAGAGGAAAGACGAGTTGACCCAATGGCTTCATTTCTTGAAATTCTTTCAAAACTTAAGCCGGGGGAAAATATTTTAATTCAATATTTAATGAAACCGACCGCCGAAAAAGAATGGAAAGAAAGGGGACAGGAATTCATAAACAAGTTGATGGGGAAAAAAACTACAACTAAAGAAAACTGGCTTGATAAAGCTTTAGGAGGGGTTGATGAATTCATAATGAATCTTATAAAAGCTATTTTAATTTATCCGATTTGGGGAGAGAAAAAAAAGGAAGAAAGCAAGGCATCGATTGCTAATCTTACATCGGGAGAAAAAGCCATTATTGAAGCTATTGAAAATAAAATGGCAAAACTAGCTTTTAAAACATCTATCCGTTTTGCTTATATTGCCAGAAGCGATATTTTTAGCCGCGCCAACATGGCGGCGATAAATGGCGCTTTTAAACAATTTAATACAGTAAATCTTAATGCATTCAAATCAAACGGCGAAGCTGGGACTTCGGCCGACCCGCCTTTTAAAAAGAGAAAAGAATTTTTAAAAAAGCAGAAATTTATTGAATACTATGCCAACAGGACATGGCCGAAAAAAGATTTTATTTTAAATATTGAAGAATTAGCGACCGTTTACCATTATCCGATTCTGACTGTTCTAACGCCGACTATGCGCCGTGTTGAATCTAAAAAAGCCGAACCGCCAGTGTCTTTACCTGTTGGGTAAAGAAATTTACAATTTCTAATAAATTTTCAATAACCCAATTTTCAAACTGTTTGAAAATTAAAAATTAAATCATTGATTGAAAATTGAAAATTAGAAATTAAAAATTTTTATGAATAACAATGAGATAACATTTTTTGCCGAAACGACTTTCCGTAACGAACGGAAAAAGTTCGGCATTAAAACCGATGACCGCCGTCGCCATATGTACATTATCGGGCAAACCGGTACCGGAAAAACAACGCTGCAAATGAATATGATGATTTCCGATATTTTAGCCGGCCGCGGCATGGGGTTTGTTGATCCTCACGGCGAAATGGCCGAAAGATTGCTTCATTATATTCCGGAAAACCGAATAAAAGACGTTATTTACTTTAATCCGGCCGATATGGAATTTCCGATCGCTTTTAATGCCATAGAAACCACAGACGTGAAAGCGCGCCACTTGATAGCATCGGGCCTTATGGGAGTTTTTAAAAAAATCTGGCCCGATGTTTGGAGCGCTCGGATGGAATATATTTTAAATAACACTATTTTAGCCCTATTAGAGGTTCCCGGTTCCACATTGCTCGGTGTTAACCGGATGTTTTCTGACAAGATCTTTAGAAAAAATATCGTGAATCAAATATCGGATCCGGTTATTAAAGCGTTTTGGACGCAGGAATATGCTGCCTATCAGCAAAAATACGAGCAGGAAGCGACGGCAGCCATTCAAAATAAAATTGGCCAATTCAGTTCGGCCACGATTATCAGAAACATTATCGGCCAGCCGACTTCTTCATTTAATTTCCGACAGGCAATGGATGAAGGAAAAATTGTAATAATGAATCTCTCTAAAGGGCGGCTTGGGGAAGACAATACAAAATTATTAGGCGGAATGCTTATTACCAAAATTCAGCTTGCCGCCATGAGCCGGGTTGATATTTTAGAAGAAGACCGCAAGGATTTTTATCTTTACGTTGACGAATTTCAGACTTTTGTTACCGATAGTTTTGCCGACATTTTGTCGGAGGCCAGAAAATTCCGTCTTGATCTTACAATTGCCAATCAATACATCGGCCAGTTGGTTCACGACCAGAATGTGAAAGTAAAAGACGCCATTTTCGGCAATGTTGGCACATTTATTGCTTTTAGAGCCGGCGGCGAAGACGTTGAATTTTTGGAAGAAAAGCAATTTAGCCCTAACATTACAGCTCAAGATTTGCTAAATCTACCTAATTATAATATCTATCTGCGTCTATTGATTGATGGCGTTCCATCAAGGCCATTTTCGGCGATTACTTTACCGCCATATTCCAAGCCAGAAATTTCTTATGTGGATGAAATTATAGAACATTCAAGAAAAATTTACGGCACGCCCAAAGCCGAAGTGGAAAACGCCATATCTATAGCTACCGGTGTTTTACAAGCAGAGGTGCAAAATTTATCTCAAAGAGATGTTTACGACTTGCCGTCATACAATACATCTTCGCGCGAGCCCTCCAGTGGGCAGCGCATAGCTTTTGATGATAAACAAAACATGTTTAGCGCTGTTTGCGCCAGTTGCGGAAAAAATACAACCGTTCCTTTTAAACCGGATCCATCTCGGCCGGTTTACTGCAAGGATTGTTTTGCCAAAACCCGCCCGCCCGCCTCGCCGAGACGGCAAGTCGAGGCTGGGCCCGCAAAACCATTGCATTTATCGCAGTTGAGGCCTCGAACTCAAGAACCGCCAGCGCCAAAAGTTACGGAGGGCAAGAAACAGCGCAAAACCGTTGACACCGAAGGCCTCAAAAAAATCTTAGAAGAAACCCTGCCTAAAATATAAAAAATTTTAACAATATAATAAAACTATTAAATAATTATGGAATTCCAACCTAATATGCTACAGCAAAAATTATATTCCTGGAAAAGAGTCTTTCTATTTTCGATTTTCATTGTATTTTTAACACCACTCCCATTTTTACATTGTTTTGATGGTTGTAGCTGGGCACTATGGCCTGCGTTGCTTCCAGGATTACATTTGGTAGTATTTCCTATTACGGTGGGACTTGTTATAGGGTATTCTTTACTTTTATTTTGTCTAATCAAAAAATTTATAGCGAAAAAATACTTTTTTGGGATATTTACCGCGATTTTGTTTATTGTACCTTTTCTTAATGACTTTATTATTGTTCTTATGGGAGGCAAATGGCTGTGGTCAGCCAGTATTTTTATGAAGATTATTTTTCTCATAGGCGCTGACACTATTCGTTATAGTTTACTACCGGATGATATTTTAGCTCTTTGGATTATTCTAGTAACATATTTGCTCTATTTAGTATATATTATGGGCGTAGTATGGACTGCCAGTGTCATCTCAAAGATAAGTGCGGATATACAACTTTTTCGTTACTACCGATTTGCTATTATATTTATTGGTATTATCTTTATTGGTATTCAAATTTTTGAACTCGGCTTTGCCAAAACTATAGTGAGCAATCGACTATATAATGTAAATAATATCGATGACTGTTTTAAGTCTGAAATTACAAATATCTCTTCTGATAATATCCCGCCACCTCGAGACTTAAAAGGCGCTGGATATCTTCCCTATGGTGCATCGAGCGCCTGTGGGGTAGTATATGCGGTAAAACACCAAAATGCCTATTTGTGCAAGAAAGCCACTGATTACGCAGGGGGCGTGACAAATCAGTATAATTTTGACAAATGTATCAGAATATATAATTTGAATTATCCCGACGATCAGCTCTGTGAGCGTTATTTCAGCGAATTTAAAGGTAAGGCTATAGATCCTGTTTCAAAGTCTAATTTATACGACGAGTGCACCAAAACTATCTTTGATTGAATAATGAATTTTAAATCATAAACGCATCAACATCCTATAGGCAATTCGTGCCTTCCATTATTTTCTCTTTTCCATTCTTTCTACGTATTCACCAGTTGTGGTGTTGATTCTTATTATATCCCCTTCATTTATAAAAAGGGGAGTATTAATTTGAGCGTCTGTTTCTATGGTTACGGTTTTGGTACCGCCTTGCGCCGTATTACCGCGGGTGGCGGGAGGAGCTTCTGTAACTTTAAAATCCATTTTTATGGGCAAGGTTATGTTTAGAATTACGCCTTTAAAATTAAGCGCTTCAACAATGATGTTTGGTTTTAAAAAGTTAATTGCGCTTCCAATTTGTTCTTGGGAAAGTTTAAAGCGCCGCCCAACTTGAGTTGGGCGAGCCTCACCCCGCTGGGCGGGATTTGCCGGATTATTTGCCTCGGCGAACCAATATTCATCTCTGTGGTTATAAAGATATTTCACTTTCTGTTTTAGAGTATCTGCTTCTTCAAAAACGTCGGATGGCTTAAAATTTCGGTTTAAAACCGCGCCGGTTTTTAAATTTTTCAGTTTTGTTTGGATGCTGCTGCCGCCGCGGCCAATATGAAGATGGCGCACTTCCAAAACTTCGTATGGCGCGTCTTCAAAAACAATATATATTCCGTTTTGAAAATCATTTATTGATAACATTTTTATATGTTATGTGTTCTGCGATAATTTGTCCATAAATTTTCTGTTTGATTTAAAATTTTTTTAATGTTAAAGTATTTTCACTTTTTGTTTTTGATCTTTAAAAAAGAGGAAAAAATGAGCCGAGCTAAAGTTTATATCGCTCCGATGCCCGAAGGCCTTGTTTCTCCAGATTTTACGGAAGACGCGCTTAAGCTTATTACCGAGCGTTATTTGCGCCGCGATAAGGACGGCCAGATTGTTGAAACAGTTGAAGGCATGTGCTGGCGGGTTGCTTACCACATAGCTTCCGCCGATAAAAAACACGGCAAGTCCGACGATGAAGTTATCGAGCTGGCAAAAGAATTTTACGCGGCTTTGGCGGAAAGAAAATTTTTCCCGAACGCACCGACAATCTACAATGCCGGCACCGGCAATGGATTGCAGTTTTCCGCCTGTTTTGTTCTTCCGATTGAGGACTCTATGGATGGAATTTATGATGCCATCAAGTGGCAGGCGATAATCCATAAATCCGGAGGCGGAACCGGTTTTTCATTTTCATCTTTAAGGCCAAAAGACGCTCTGGTGAAATCCACTCGCGGCCGGTCATCCGGTCCCGTTTCGTTTCTTAAAGTATTTAATACTTCAACCGAATTTGTAAAACAGGGCGGTATGCGCCGCGGCGCCAATATGGCGATTATGAATGTTCACCATCCCGATATCATGGAATTTGTCCAGTCCAAGGGAATGTTAGTGGATAAAAATAAGGTAATCTATGAACGCGTGAAACCATTTATTTACAGCAAGCGGGCTATAGATCTTTTAAGAACTTTGCTTCTTGATACGCAGATTGCTAATTTCAACATATCCGTTGCGGTAACCGACGTTTTTATGGAAGCGGTCAGAAATGATTCCGAATACGATTTAATCGCTCCGCAAAATGGAGAGATTGTATCTCGGCTTAAAGCCAGAATGGTTTTTAATGCCATTGTAAAAATGGCATGGGAAACCGGCGATCCCGGCTTGTGGTTTATTGATAAAACTAATAGGTGGCGGGCAAATCCGATTCCGTCGCTTAAAATGATTAATGCGACCAATCCATGCGGCGAACAGCCATTGTTTGATTTTGACGTTTGTAATCTGGGTTCCATTAATCTTTCTAAGTTTCTAATCAAGGAAAATGATAAATACAAGATTAATTTCAATGAATTGGAAAAAACCGTGCGGTTAGCCGTCCGCTTTTTGGATAATGTTATCGAACTTAATCCTTATCCGCTTCCCCAGATTACAGATTTTGCTCATAAAATCCGACGAATCGGACTTGGTATTATGGGCTGGGCCGATATGCTGACTTATCTTGATACGCCTTATGCGTCAAATAATGCTATTAAGCTGGCGGAGCAGGTCTCAAAGTTTATCAATGATATTGGACATAATGAGTCGCAAAAACTCGCCTCGGAACGCGGACCTTTCCCGCTCTGGGATCAGAGTATTTATAAAGATGATAAGCCAATAAGAAACTGCACGATTACAACTATCGCCCCGACCGGTGAAATTAGGATTCTGGCCGGTTGTTCCGGCGGAATTGAGCCATTTTACGGTCTCACGGAAATTCACAAGTTTGAAAATAGGATTTTATATCGAATCCAGCCCGGATTTGAAAGATTTCTTGAAGTTGCTAAAAAGCGCGGATTTTATTCCGAAAAACTTGAAGAGGAAGTCAAAAACCGCGGCCAAATTAGTGATTTAGATGGTATTCCCGGCGATGTGAGAAAAGTTTTTGTCACTGCTCATGAGATAAAGCCCGAGTGGCATGTTAAAATCCAGTCCGCTTTTCAGAAAAACACTGATAATGGTGTCAGCAAAACCATTAATTTGCCCAATTCGGCCACGCCGGCCGACATTGAAAAAATTTATTGGCTTGCTTACGAAACCGCTTGCCTGGGAATTACCGTTTTTCGGGATGGCTGCAAAGGTGGAGTGCTTACAGTGGGGATTGATAATAGTCAAAAGGGCAAATTAGATTACCGAGATTTTATCCGTTCAAGGCCAAAGCCGGCTCATGGTATTACCACGCGCGTGGAAACGCCCGATGGCGCCGCTTTTGTCACTATTAATTATGATATTGAAATCGGGCCGATTGAACCGTTTGAAATTTTTATCAATGTTGCCAAGGCGGGAACCGATGCCGCGGCCGACGCCGAAGCTATGGGGCGGCTTGCCTCAGCTCATTTACGGATTGAATCGCCGAAAACGCCGATTGAGCGCTTAACCCAGCTTAAGGACCAGCTTAGGGGCATTGGCGGAAGCCGAACTTCTGGTTTTGGAAAAGAAAAAGTTACGTCGCTTGCCGATGGTGTTAGTAAGGCCATTGATTTTTATCTAAAATACTTCGGCTTTATTGAAGATAAAGAAATAAAAGAAAAAGAAATTTCAATTCTTCGCGGCAATCGCTGCCCGCAATGCCGGCAGGGCGCGTTGATTTATGAAGAAGGATGCAGCCACTGCGATAGCTGCGATTACAATGTTTGCTAATTTCTATACCCCGCATTTCGCGGGGTTTTTTGCGATTTTTAATTTTATGTGTCATAATATTTCAACTATGGGCAAGCAAAAAAAAATATTCTGCGCCATGAGCGGCGGTGTTGATTCATCGGTCGCAGCTTTATTGTTAAAACAAAAGGGATTCAATGTTGTTGGGGTTTATATGAAAGGATGGTCGCTAACGGGGTGCGCGCAGGAAGACGCGACTGACGCGAGGCGCGTTGCCGGCGTTTTAGGTATTCCATCTTATGTTTTTGATTTTGAAAACGAATTTAAAAAAGCTGTGGTTGATTATATGGTTAACGAATATGCCGCCGGCCGAACTCCCAACCCGGACGTAATGTGCAACCGGGAAATTAAATTTGGTTTGTTTCTAAAGCGCGCATTAGCGCTTGGCGCGGATTATATCGCCACAGGGCACTACGTTCGCCTATGGCGAAAATTTCCAATTTCTAATTTCCAATTTCTAAACAAATCCAAAATTGAAAATTTAAACATTGAAAATTCATTAAAAATTGAAAATTGCAAATTGAAAATTGCCAAGGATCTCAATAAAGATCAATCATATTTCTTGTGGACTTTAACGCAAAAGCAATTAAAATATTGTCTTTTTCCAGTCGGAGATTATACCAAGCCGCGAATTCGCGCACTGGCAAAAAAATATAAATTGCCGACGGCGGAAAAGCCAGATTCGCAAGGCGTTTGTTTTGTCGGTGAAATTGATGTTGCCGGATTTTTAAAGAAAAAAATCGGAAAAAATCCAGGACCGATAAAAGATCTTAACGGAAAAATTATCGGTGCGCATGATGGCGCGGTTTTTTACACCATCGGCCAAAGAAGGGGAATAGGCATTAAAGGAAGTTTGCCCGGCGAGCAGGGGAAAATTTATTATGTTGCGGCAAAGGATTTAAAAACTAACACTATTTTTGTAGCCGAAGGCAAAGATGAAAATTTATTTGCGAACAAATTAACGGTAAAAAACATCAATTGGATTTCTAACAAAGCGCCAAAATTGCCACTTAAATGCTTGGCAAGAATCAGATACCGCCAACCATTGCAAGAAGCACGAATCATGAAACATGAAACACACAATATGAAACACGATTCACGTTTCACGTTTCAAGTTTTATTTGATAA
>Ga0209542_10002523_pt1 | contig 40799 bp, 34 predicted proteins | sample RifCSPhighO2_01_FD_184028 | JGI IMG/M metagenome (GOLD analysis project Ga0209542, IMG submission 184028) | Soil microbial communities from Rifle, Colorado - Rifle CSP2_plank highO2_0.1 (SPAdes) (version 2) | ecosystem: Environmental > Terrestrial > Deep subsurface > Rock core/Sediment ... | reverse complement strand
AATCCAACATAGACATAAACAACCCGTTTGTAGTGTTTAACATCCGCGACCTAGAGGACGAGCTGCGCCCAGTGGCCATGTATATTGTGCTCAACTTTATCTGGAACAAGACTAAGACCGACCAAAAACGCCGTATTCTGATAATTGACGAGGCTTGGCAACTTCTGAAGTACGAAGACAGCGCCAACTTTATGTTTAGCCTGGCCAAGCGCGCGCGCAAGTACAACCTGGGGCTAACCACCATTAGCCAGGACGTAGAAGATTTTATGGGATCACGCATGGGACGCGCCATTGTAGCCAACGCATCCATGCAGCTACTGCTCAAGCAATCACCCTCTGCCGTTGACGTGCTGTCAGATGTTTTCAAGCTAACCAGTGAGGAAAAGAAGCGCCTCAGCCAGTTCCCGGTTGGCCAGGGTTTGTTCTTTGCCGGCCAAAACCACGTGCACATCCAAATAGCAGCCAGCCCCACAGAGACCGGACTAATTACCACCAACCCGCAGCAGATCAAGCAGCTAGAGCAAGCCGGCGAGATTTTGTCTGCAGGGCAGGCCTCCGCCCAACCCCAAGGCACCATTGATTTAGCCGGGCAAGTACCCCCAACCATACCAGGAGCACCACAAATTTAAAGGCTTTAACGCAGCAGGCTACGAGGATTAAGCTGAAAGAAAAACAAAATGGCAATAAGGCTTGACGACAGACCAAACGAAGAACTATACGACGACAACCAGCCAACCTGGCGCACCAATCTAGATGATGATTTAGAGGATGCTAATAACGCGCCGACAGCCACTGATGACAATTTGCCTCCAGGGCATCCTAGCCGCAAGAAAAAAAGCTCGCCCGAGGAATTAGAGGCCGCTGAGAAGGGTGGTGGATCAGGCCAGGCTGACGGCGCGGCATCTGCCGAACAGGACAAGCTGGGTGGAGTTGAGCGGCAGATAGCTGGAGGTTTTAAGCCGGAAGGCCGAGGTGGAACTTCCAAATTTTTGGGCCAGTTAGACAAACTATCTACCAGGCAAAAGTGGATTGGCGGTGGCGTCGGGGCTGGAGTAGTTGGCAGCATTGTGGGTCTTCTAATGATTGCGTCTGGCCCGCTCCAATTTATCCATATGGCACAACTGCTCCAAAAATTTCACTTTGGTATTAATGAAGAAACGGGAAACATCCGCACCGTAAAATTATTACGCTATATGAAAGACGGCAAAGCCCAGAACCTGCGTATGGGTAAAGTAGGCAATGCCGTTGCCGACCATTACGAGGGTGTTTTAAACAAAAAAGGCATTAGCTCAACCTATGGAAAACTGGCAAAGTTCAACGGCTTTGATATTAATCCCACCTTAGCAGAAGAAGGCAGTAAGTACTCCGGCAAATCGTTAGATGAGGTTGAAGCAGACCTTAGGAACAATTATAACGACATTGACGTGTCGAGAGTTAGGGTAGACATTGACGGCATAGATACCGAGGTGCTGCGAGTCATCTCTACAAAGAACGGCTTTTTTGGCACGCGTAGTTTCTTTAAAAACATGCTAGGAGAAGTAGGGCTAAGCGGTACATCGTCCGCCATTGGTAAGCGCGTACTAGGCCGGCGCGCTGGTGTAACCTGGCATCCTATGAAAAAATTAGATACTAAGTTGCAGGGAGCAGTTGATGATTTGTTTAATAAATGGTTTGGGGAAAGGGCCAAACGCATCAGACAAGGTGCCACCGATCTCAGCGCACCCGCTAAAGCAGAAGAAGTAAAAGATGCTGACGGCAACAATAAACCAGTCAGCCCAGACGCCTCTGATGTAGCCGGCCAGGTAGATGAAACAACAGCCGCAGGTAAAGCAGCCAAGGCTGACCTAGACACTACGCCCTCGACATCATCTGGGCCTTTCCAGAGTTTTCAGTCTAGTACGGTTGGTAAATTTTCTGCTGGGGGTGTTGGTGCGGTTGGCATAGCGTGTGCGGTAAAAGGCATTGCCGATAATATTGATCAGATCAAATATGCCAATGTGGTTATGCCGCTAATGCGAATGGGCATGGAAATGGTAACTGTGGGCAACCAAGTTATGTCTGGCGAAGATTTTGACAGCGAGGTGCTGGGGTTTTACTCCAAGCAAATGCATGACGAAAAAAGTGGGTCTTGGGCGGCAGCCCGCAGCATCCAGGCAGAGCTGGGCGAAGAACAGACTGGGCCTGACATAAGAGATGAGGCACGCATACCAAATGAGCAGAACGCCGTTAGTAAGTTTACGTCTGCTATCCCAGGTTTAGGTGCAGCTTGTTCGAAAGTAGGCCAAGGCATTATGACTGTATTTTCTGCTGTCACTGGGCCAATTTCTTTCCTGACTGGTGAAGTAGCCGCTAGGATAGTTGAGTCAACCGGGCTATTAGACGGGGTCATCAAGTGGCTGGCTGGCCACCCCATAGATGTATCTGTAGCTGGTGCAGACTTTGGCAACTACGTAAACTTTGGCGCCAGACTAGCAGCAAATGAGCACGCCATGTCTGCCGGTGGCAGAGTTTTGTCAGGAACCGAAACAGCACAGCTAAAGACAGAGCAGCGCCGACTTGAAAACGAAGAACAAAGAACCAAATCCTTTGCAGAGAGGATGTTCAATCCATATAACCCCAGGTCTCTTGCTTCAAAAATCATAGACAAACAAAACCCAGATGCCAGTGCAAACGTCACCGGGGTAGCCAACGGCCTACTGGGGGCCAGAAACATCTTCTCTAGCTTGCCAAAAGCTATTTCATCAGTTTTTACAGGCAAGGCCATGGCGGCAGAGCCATATAATTATGAGTTCCCGCTAATCGGTAGAAGCGCCGATGAGCTAAATAACCCCCGTTATGACAATCCGTTTGAGAACGCAGATCGCGTTGGTACTAGGCTTCAGTCTGACGGTGACAGCCTAAAGAAAGATGCCAAAGAATGTTTTGGGGCAACTGTAGATAGTCAGGGTGGTGTTAAATTTGATACGCCGGTTAAAGACATGTATTCAAACTTGCCCGCCAAATGCACCGACCCAAACAACACAAACATGATTGATCTAGGGGTATTTGTTGGAGACATGCAGGCTATAGAGGCACTGGCTTGTTATGCTGGCCAGGACGATTCCTGCAAGGTTCTTGGTTTTGGCACCACTTCTACTGAAACTGTATCTGTTACTAACAAAAGTGTCTATTTAGTTGGGGATTCCCTTACTGTAGGTATGGAATCAGCCGGGCTAGATGACCAGCTCACTGCAAAGGGCTTTACGCCAACCACAGATGGTTTGGTCAGCCGGAGGATCACCGGCGGCCCAGCGCCAGATGGTATTACAAAAATCGAGCAGGATAAGGCTGTTGTAGCTGGCGTCGGTTCAATTATTGTAGAGTTGGGGACAAACGATTCTGCGGGAGCCCTACTGGCTGAACTGCAGCAAATGCTAGATAAAATACGCTCTATTAATTCAGTTGCGCGCATCTACTGGGTCAATTATGTAGGTTCTGGATCGGCTGCAGCTGCACAACAAGAAAAAACTACCATTTTGACTGCCTTTGCCCAAGAAAACGGCATCAAGATAATTGACTGGGCATCCGTAGGCTCTCAGTATGTATCCGCAGACTCAGATTATGGAGTGCATCCTTTTGGTAATTACGACAAGATGGTTGAAGTAATTGTGAGTAGCTTGGGCATACCATAATGAAAAAATACGAATCATTCAGACGGTTTTTGGCAGTGCTAGCTTGCTCTTGTTGCATGTTTTTAGCTTTATTTGCAGCGGTCCAAGATTCACTGTACGCTTTGAGCCCCGCTCAGCTAAAGACGCACCGGTCCGGCGTCTGGTACTTCAACGTTGACCGTGATAACAATGTATGTAGCAACGAGTCAAGCACTTCGACCTCTCAAGCAGAGTCAGCCGGTACAAACTTAGATTATGCCGGAAACCCCGTTTTGTCTGAAGCCCAGCTGGAGGCAATAAGACAAAACCAGTCCATATATGAACAAGCCGCTACCCAGGTTGACATCCCATGGCAAATGATTGCCGTTATACATCTTAGAGAGACTGGGCTTAAGCGCTACAATCCAGGCAATGGGCAAGGTGTCTACCAATTTGTAAACATGCAGGGGGGCCCATACCCCGCTGGCGATATTGATGAAGCTGAATTTTTACGTCAGACCATCTTAGCTGCTGAGTTTATAAAAGCTAAGGCGGGGTCAAACCTTCCACAAAACCAGAACCTGACAGCACAAGCTAGCACAGACGCAATCAAAGACACGTTTTTCGGTTACAACGGCCGAGCTGAAGTATACGCACAGCAAGCGGCAAGTTTGGGGTTTGACCCAAACACACAGCCATTTGAGGGCTCGCCATATGTCATGAACAGGGCTGACGCCCAACGCGACCCGGCAGTAAACCCTACGGGTTGGGGACAGATTAAAACGGATGGCGGCGGCATCCAGTACCCGGCCAATAATGATTATGGTGCATTTGTGGTTTATGCATCTATGGCAGGTATTAGCACCGTGTGCAGCGCAGGTATTGGCCAGTTTGTTTGGCCGGTGGACGGGACGGCAAATGTAAGTGGTTGCTTTGGGGAAATAAGAGAAGGTGGCAGACCACATGCCGGCTTGGATATTGGTGCCGCCACGGGAATACCCGTATTAGCAGTAACCGACGGATCCGTACGCGTAGCTGGCCCTTGGGAAGGTTATGGCCCTAATTTTGTAGCTATCGATCATGCAAACGGGTTGAGCACTAGTTATGGGCACATGGACACTATGTCCGTCAAAGTGGGCGACCAGGTGCGTGCGGGCCAACAAATAGGAACGGTTGGAAACTTAGGTAACTCTCGTGGATCCCATTTGCATATCAACTTTTATATGACAGAAACGGGTGAGGATGGGCCACATCTTAACCCCCTGCAAAATGGATTAACCATTCCTGAAGGAACACCAAACCCAAGTGACTGCAAATAAGGAGACAAAATGGAACCAAACAACAATAAAAGACTAAGAATTTTTGCCGCAGTTTTTGTGCTAATTATGGTGGGGCTTGCTGTCTTTGTGTTTATTAATAACTTGGGTTTTCATATAACAAAAACGGTGCCTAAACTCACCGGCACCACGCCTTCTATCCTCAACGGTTTTAAAATAGAGTTTAACCGCGAGCTTGCTAGCAACGTTGACTACATGAAAACTCTAAACGATGAGGCTAAGCATGTTAAGTCTATAAGGCTAAATGGCAAATCAATGCTTGTGGTAACTCAACTGAACGAAGAAGGGAAGAAATACAAGTTCAATATTAATAACATAAAGGCAAAGGATGGTTCAGTAATTAAGTCTGTGCGTTTTGATTATATTGCCCGGTTTAAGCCTGCGGAAAAACTTTCGGACGATGAGCGCGCGTTGTTTGAGGAGCTAGGTAGCCTCTATAAAGCAGACAATCCCATTTTGGCCCACCTGCCTTATAGCAACTTAGATTTTAGGCTCTCTGGACAATTTGAACAAAGCGAATCTGGCGAACTGGGAGCTTTTTACTTAGATGCCAAGCTTTACCTTAGCAATGCGGATATAAAAATTGGCAGAGACGATGCCATAGCGCAACGCAAAAAAGCTATAAATGATTACATAGCATCTCTGGGCTTCGATCCAGGAGACTTTACGATCAAATACGAAATTATAGAACCTAGCGGGTAGCACCTACTTGCTGGTTGGAATGATTGTTGCTTTGTCTATAAAGTGCCGCACTACCACGTCTGCGTCGGTGGTGGTTATAAACGTTTGGTAGTCTTTGAGAAATTTAGTAAGAGCTTGGCGGCGTTTACCGTCTAGTTCGCTAAACACGTCGTCTAGAAGTAATATTGGCTTTTTGTTCCACTCTGCCTCAAGCAGCTTTAGCTCTAAGATCTTGAGCATTAAGATCAGCGTTCTGGCTTCGCCACGCGAAGCTGTGGCTTGGGCTTCGTGGCCGGCTAGCTCCACCTTAAGGTCGTCGCGGTGCGGTCCGTGCCCGGTAAAGCCACGGGCCATATCGAGCTGCTGGCTGGCTTCTAGTTTGTGCAGCAAAGAGGAGCTATAGTTTTTAGTTGGTATGGCACTAGAGTAGCTTAGGGCTACTTCTGCCTTAGAACTAGCCAGTTTTTTATAAATAGCTTGAGCAGAAGCGTTAAGCTCTTTTACCAACCGCGCCCGTTCTGTGGCAAGCTGGCCGCCTAGCTCGCTTAGGCGCACGTTCCAGGCAAACAACTGGTTCGTGGCTGGCAAGTTGCCCCTTTTTAACAAAGCGTTTCGCTGGGACAACGTGCGGCGGTAGTCTCGCCTGGTTTTGTCATACCCGCTGACAGTACGGGCAAGTAGGTTGTCTAAATAATCGCGCCTAAGTTCTGGCGCTCCTGTCAGTAGCTGCAAATGCTCTGGCTCAAACAGCACTGCCGGCACAGTTTTGGCCAGGCTTAGGCGAGCAAACTTTTGGCCGCCCAGCTCAAAACTTTTGCGTACTGCTCCGTTTGGCTCGGTTTGCAACTTTACGCTGCGGGCGCCGTTGTCCACCCGGGCGTCAATTCTGGCCCACGGTTTTTGGTGCATTATCATCTCTAGGTCTTTGGCCTTGTACGAAGAGCCTTGGCATATGGTCAAAATAGCCTCCAGCAAATTGGTTTTGCCGCTGGCGTTGGGCCCAACGATTATGTTTACGTTACTCCCAAACTCAAAAGTCGCGTCTTTGTATGACCTGAAGTTTTGCAACCGAATATCAGCTATCACAATACTTTAAACTTTACACTTTTTACTTTTGATTTGCCCAAAAAGTTTATTAACTTTTGAGGGGCATGATTACATGGATATAATCATCTGCGCCAACTTCTTTTAGCACGCTGGGTTCAAGTTTGCCATTAAAGCAAAACATTACTTCGTCTGAGCTAGCGGCGTTGAGGGCGTCTATTAGGTAACGAGAGTTTAGTGTTATTTCACCTTCACCTACAACTTTTGCTGGGGCGCTTGCAGTGTTGTCACCAAGCTGCGACGCCACTGATTTCATGTGGACATGCTTGTTTTTTGGGTCAGCCGATATAGTTACGCTTCCGGCGCTCTCGCGCGCAAACAGGCTAGACACCTTGGTAATATTTAAAAGTTCTGCTCTAGATACTGTGATGCTGGTGGTAAAGTCTTTGGGGATTAACTTTTTATAGTCCGGGTAGCTGCCCTCTATCAGCCTTGTTACTAGTTCCACATCGCCAACTCTGAACTGTACCTGATGCTCATCGTACACAACCTCTACGTCTTCATCGTAGTCAGAAAGTATGCGAAGCAGGTCTTGCATGGCGCTAGCGGGCACAAGGAGGTTTACGTTGTCGGTGGCTTTGGTCAAAAGCTTTTCTGCTAGGCGGTAGCTGTCGGTCGCCACCAAGTATAGTGAACCTTCGTTTGTGTGTAGGTAAACGCCGGTTAGGGCGGGGCGGGCTTCGTCATTTCCGGCCGCTACAATAATTTGTGTCAGTGCTTTCTTAAGCGCTTTGGCGGGCAGGCTCCAAGCGTTCTTTTTGGAAATTGATGGCATAACCGGAAAATCATCGGCAGCTACGCCGTTTATGGTTGATTTATATTCATCGGTTTCTATGTGGAGTTTGTTTTCTTCGAGCTTGAGGTCTATTACCCCTGGTGGCAAGCTGCTAACAAAATCTTGCATAAGCCTGGCTGGTACGGTTATGGATCCTTCTTCGCTAACCTTGGATCCAACGAAGTTAGTGATGGCTATTTCCAGGTTGGTAGCAACAATACTCAGCCTAGTACCAATGGTTTTTAGCATAACGTTAGAAAGAATTGGCAGTGTGTTTTTGCTGTTTGCCACACGGGCAACGGTATTAAGCGCTTTGGCTAAGTTTTCCTGGGTTACTTGAAGTTTCATTAAACACACTCCTAACTATTATTTATTTATATAACCAGTAGTTTTAATACATAGGGACTGTGTAAACCGGGCATAACTACCACTCAACAGATTAAAAAAGACTGCAAAGGCAGTGGCTAAGGTTGTACAAAACCTGAGCACAAAGCGTGCAAAAACCCCAGAATTATAAACAGTTGCAAAGTAGCTTTTGCTGTCCTGTGCAAAACCACCCACTGTTTGCCACAACTTATAAACAAGTTCTACGCAGCTCTTCAACAGCCTTCCCGCTTCTAAATTAGGCATACAAACGCTCCTTGATCTCGGCAATTGCACTGCGCATATCGGCGTCCAGCGACGATTCTTTGGTGATCTTGTCTACCGAATGCATGGCGGTGGTGTGGTCTTTTCTGCCCAGCTCTTTGGCTATTTTAGGGAAGCTTAGGTGAAGCTCGCTACGAAGCATATACATGGCTATCTGACGAGGCACCACTATATCTTTGTCACGCTTGGGCCCTAAAATATCCTCCAGGCTTAACTGAAAATGCTTAGCCGTACGCTCTATGATTTGTTTGGCGTTTAGGTGTTTAGGCCTGGACTTGCCAGCCCCCAGCAAGCTGGCTGCAATCTGCTCGTCTGGCTCAGTTGCGTGCATCTCGCAGTAAGCAAGCAACTGGTTTAGGGCACCCTCTAGCTCACGGATGTTGGTCTGGATGTGGGTAGCCAAATACTCCACAACCGGCTGAGGCAAGTTAATGTTGTGCGAATTGGCTTTGGACTGCACAATTGCGCAGCGTGTTTCAAAGTCAGGAGCCTGCATGTCTATGCTCATACCCCAGGCAAAGCGGCTCTTTAGGCGTTCTTCGAGCGTTGGGATGTCTTTAGGTGATTTGTCGCTAGAGAGGATGATTTGCTTGTTGGCCTGGTGCAGCGCATTAAAGGTATGAAAGAACTCCTCTTGGGTTTTTTCCTTGCCGGCAATAAACTGAATGTCGTCCACAATCAAAACATCTGCTCCACGGTAGTAACCGGCAAAATCAGTGTTCTTTTTGTAGCGGATAGCGTCTAAAAATTCCTGCACAAACTGCTCAGTAGATATATAAACAACCCTAGAGCCCGGTTTGTGTGCCAAAATTGCGTTTCCAACCGCTTGTATCAAATGGGTTTTGCCAATCCCAACGCCGCCATATACAAACAACGGGTTGTATTTGGTGCCGGGGTTCCCGGCAATGGCCTGGCAGGCGGCATATGCCAGTTCGTTGCCCGAACCGACTATAAAGTTTTCAAAGGTATAGCGCTCGTTTAGGCCCTGGCGGTAGGTATGGGTCAAACTGCCAGCATTTTGGCGAACGCTTTGTTCGCCAACCAGTACAACCGGTTCGTCAATCGTTTTGGCGTGCAATTTACTGCCCGAAGAATTGATTTTGTACTCAACTTTTTCTGGTGCCACGCCGTTTTTCTTAAGCGTATCCACAATCAGCTGGTTAAACTTGTGCTCTAACTGGTGTTTGGTAAACACGTTTGGCACGCCTATAACAAAAACCTCGTCTTTTTGCCTAAGCAACTGAGTATTTTTAAACCAAGTAGCATAATTGCCCGGAGAAACGGTTAGTTCTATCTCACCTAAGACTGCTTGCCACAAAGCGTCTCGCACCTGCTTATGCTCCTCCTTTTAGATCTTCCTCGTGGCATTACTATACGCAAAAATGCTAGTTTTCCACAAGTCTCAAAATGTTTCCGCTACAAATTACTAGAATTACTCAACTTCAGATAGAACTTATGCACAGCGACAAACCCTATCTTAAAAGGTGTGGAAAAAAGTTCGCAGAAAGTGGATAAGTGCTCAGGTTTGGTGGGAAAATGTGGTGAATTCTACGGTGCCAGAGCATTTGTGTTAAAGTATTGGCATGCCAAAGCAAACACACCAACCAAAAAAACGCAAACGTGCACGCGAACACGGCTTTTTAAAACGCATGAGCACCAAAAACGGCCGCAATGTTTTACATCGCCGTCGCACCAAAAAGCGCACCAAACTTTCTGCCTAGGAGCAGCCAGTAAGCAGAAACTAGAAAAGATCCCAGCTAAAACCTCTAGTTCCTAATTCCTATATCCTATATCCTATATGCATGATTGCCTCAGCTCATCGGTTTCGCGGACTTGGTAGCTTGCGTTATGTTTATAAAAACGGCCGAACAGTCCGGGGCCGTCACCTGTCTCTAAAGCATATAAACAACACGCACAGACAGAGCTTTCGTTGTGCCGTAGTAGTTTCAAAACGTGTAAACAAATCAGCTGTGGTCCGCAACCGCCTTCGGCGGCGAATCTATGAATTGGTACGCTTGCAAAGTGATCAAATAAAAGAGCCACAAGACATGGTATTTACTGTTTTTGACGAAAGGCTTTCCGCTGGCTCAGCGGAAAGCCTCCAAAAAGAAATAAGCTCATTGCTTTTGCGGGCTGGTATAACGGATAAGGTTAAACCAGTCAAGAATGTTATGATAGAACAACAGGAGAAATAAAGATGTTTACGACCATAATTGTCCAACCTATCTTTAACTTGCTCGTACTTATATATGCGCTACTGCCCGGCCACAACTTTGGCCTGGCCATTATTATATTTACCATTATTGTGCGCTTGCTCATGTGGCCGTTGGTCAGAAAACAGCTCCACCAGGCAAAGGCCATGCGCGAGCTTCAACCAGAGCTAAAAAAGATCAAAGCCGCAGCTAAAGGCAATCGCCAAAAAGAATCATCACTGCTTATGGAGCTCTACCGCGAGAGAGAAATTAACCCCTTTGCTAGCATTGGGCTCTTAATTGTGCAGATCCCCATATTTATAGGTCTCTATAGCTGCATAAACCGCATTGTTCATGACCCCACCAGCATCACCACATTTTCATACTCCTTTATCCAAAACCTCAGCTGGGTAAAAGTGCTAGCCGCCGACATTACAAAGTTTGACAGCTCGCTGTTTGGCGTAATCGATCTTACCAGGGCGGCCCTAAACAAAAGCGGCGGAATTTATTGGCCGGCCATGCTGCTTGTAGCCGGCAGTGCTCTAGCGCAGTTTTTCCAGTCCAAACAGCTACTCCCACAGGCAGACAAATCCCGCAAACTGCGCCACATTCTAAAAGAAGCCAGTTCTGGCAAGCAGACTGACCAGTCAGAGGTAAACGCAGCGGTAGGCAGAAGCACGCGCTACTTGTTGCCTGCCATGATATTTATCATCACGGTCAACATTGCCTCAGCCCTTAGCCTTTACTGGCTAACCAGCGGTTTGGTGGCAGTTATTCAGCAAGGCAGGGTGCTAAAACAGGACGAAACCGAGTTAGAAACAGCAGCAGACAAAACTGTTAAAAAAAAGGTAATTGAAGGCGAAGTCATCAAGCCAAAACCCAAAAAGAAACCAAACAAAAAAGGCAAAACTAAAAAGAGGAAACGCTAATGGCAGAAGAGGGCAAGGGTAGGGAAGAGTCAATATTGTTTGCCAAAAAATATCTAGAAGACCTCTTGTCTTTCTTTGGGCTGAACACCGAAGTTTACGCCACCACGGAAGACGACGAAGTCATAGAGCTAGAAGTGCCCTCTACTCACATGAACGCATTTTTGATAGGACAGCACGGTGACACGGTGCGGGCCATGCAGTTTTTGGTGTCCAGCGCGCTTAAGAACAATGGCTTTGAAATGTTCCGTGTAAACGTGGACATTGCTGATTATAAAAAGCAGCGCGCAGGCCGCTTGGCAGAACATGCCCAGCAGTGGCTAGACCAGGTAAAAAAAGATGGCAAACCACTAGACCTGCCGCCCATGAACGCGGCCGATAGGCGCGTAATTCACAAGCTAGCAGGCGAACACGGCCTAACTACAGAATCCGTCGGCGAAGGCAGAGAGCGCCACATAGTCTTGAAACCGGCTGAATAGCCCCCAAATTCACCAAACGGAAAACACAGTTAATTTCTGGTGTTGTGGATAAATATATATACCAAGATCGCAACAGCGGGCAAAATGGTAGCGACAACAAATAGCCAGCTCATACTGGCTTTGTTTGGTGACGTTGGTAAATTGTCAATCGATGAATCTTCGTGCGCGGCTTGTTCGCTCTGTGCTGCAGCAACCTGGGGCTGAGCGGTTGGTGATTCAATAGTTTCTGCAGGTTGAATCTGACTAACAGATACCGCGCTTTGGGTTTGAGTTTGCCCGGAAGATTGGCTGGCTGTGTTAACCGAAACTCCAGCAAAACTGCCTTCTGGGTCAGAGTATGTTATCTGCGTCTTTTCAAACGAGCTACCTATATCTAGTGGTGGTTGGTCTATAAACCCATCGCAGGCGTCGTCTGTGCCGTCTTGGTCGGAGTCAGTTCCGCTAGGCTCAACAGCAAAGCATGGGTCGGTGGCGTTTGGCAAACCATCGCCATCCAAATCCTCCTCATTTGCCGCCACAAAAATCATCTTGTAAATATCAACCTCCTCGCCCGCTGCGTTTTGTCCTTGCAGATGCAAGGCGTGAAAGCCGGTTGGTGCGGTATCGGGAATAGTTGTTTGGATAGACAAATTGCCCACTGCGTCGGTGCTGTAGGTGCCCAGATCAATAGGGTCGGAATGCAGCAAAACTTTAAACGGAGACAGTACTTTCAAGGCCAATTTTTCCGCGTCAACGTAAATTGCCCAAGGCTGCTGGCGGTACACTACGTTGTTGCTAGTGTCTCCGTCAAAGTTAATGGTTTTTAGCGCTCGGCCGCTCTTGGAGGCGTTTAGGATTGCCAAACCATCCTCGCTGGGCAGCGAGGCGTTGGGGTTGGGCGTGGGCATAGGCTGGGTAAAGCCGCTGGTTTGCTGGGCTATTTTTTGGGCAATTTGGCGGTGGCCAAGGGCGTTCGGGTGAAAGCTTTCATTGCCTATTGGCCCTTTCAGGGGGCCAAAGTTGATAAACTTATCATTTCCCAAAGTAGCTCCATTTACGGCTACGTTCCAGCTGTCTGTCTCGCACAAGCGGCTGCCAAACAGAGAGTCCTCTATATCTACATACTGCACCCCGACTTTTTCGGCTGCGCTTTTTATGACGTTGTTTAGGTGGTTTATGAGCCCTTCTGTAAATTCTAATTCCTGCTGGTTTAGGTGCACGTTGAGCGCGCAGTTGCCGCCCGGCTTGGCCACCTGGGGGTAGCCAATGGCATAGATTTTGGCACGGGGGTTGTTGCTTTGCAGTTGTGTATACATGTTTGTGAGCTTGTAAAACTGTGCGTTCACCTCACGCACTACCTCCAAGCGGTCTTCGTAGGTGCTATAGCAGGTATCTGGCTCCATGCAGCGGAAAAGTTTGCTTGCAAAGCCTATGTCGTTGCCAACGGCGGAGACTGTGATGATGTTTGGTTTGTGTTCACTTACAAATTCACGTTGCGCCAGATAGCCTGGATTAAAATTATCTAGAATGGGATCGGCGTTTCTGTCCTTTCTTTGTATGCCGTCACGTACCTGTCCTTCATAGTCCCTTGATTCTGAAATAATGTCATCTATGATTGCTCCTGAACAAGCCACAGACTCATACTGGTTTAGCCCCAAATCGTGCCCCAGCAGGTAGGGGTACGAACGCTGCGATAGGTGGCATTTGTTGTTGTCAGTATCGGTCAAGGCCTTGTATTCATACGCACCCTCACCTGAAGTATACGAATCACCAAGTGCCAAATACCCGTAGCCGCTGGCAGCCTGGCCTGCAGCGGTCAAAACATGTTGGGCTGTTTTGTTTACCCCGCCCACTGTGTAAGTGGTATAAAATTCTAGTGTATAGTCACTTCTAAAGCGCAACCTGCCAACTCCTGTAAAGCCCGGTACCTGCTGCAACATAAACGGCCACAAATCTACAGAACTGCAGGCCACTTTGCCCGTAATGTGTGCTGGCACTGGTGCACAAGTAGACAGGTCATAGAGCCTAAAGATCGTAAAACTTCTAGAAGCTACAGCAGCGTAGCGTCCATCGCTGGTTATGGCAGTTTGCAGCCCAGGATCCAGGCCAATGTTGTAGTTTAGCGAATCGCCAAATGGCAGCACGGCAAAAGTCTCGGTGTTTACACGGATGGTGCCTATAAACGGCACGTCTACTACCATCCACAGACCATTGGCAGAAAAGCTTAGCGTGTCTGTTCTGGTTGGCAGCAGCTGGCCAGACACGTCCTTTAGTGAGACAGTGGGTGGCACATTAATCTTGTGAGTTACCTGCCCGTCCCCTGCCTGGGCCGAACCTAAAGCATCGGCAGCGTTGCCGGTAAAGTTCAGGTAGGCATTGTAGGCGTTTACGCCGCCAATCTGCAGCAAAGTGTTGGAGTGCGGAATGGGTATGATACTGGCTGTGCCACCGGTGAATTTATTAACCGGACCGGCAATGGTGGTGCCCTGGCGCTGCAAATATCCACTTTGGCTGTAGGCACCGTAGCCAGTGTCTACCACACAGCTTTGGTGGCTTTGCTCGGTTTGCGGTGTGGGAAGCAGTCGTCCTGGCCGGGTTATGACTTTTTGCGTCTGGCAATCGCGGTTGCCGTTTATGCTATACGGCGGCAGTTCGCCAGTGGCTAGGTCTTTGATTTTGTCTAAGCTAGGGGCGTCACTAAGCCATGGCGAAGCATCTGCGGCTAAACTGCCTTGGTTTGGCAAAAATGCAAAAAGCGCTGCGAAAACGCCGCCAAACAGTACCAAACGGCTAAATTTATAACCAGACACACCGCCTCCACTTTTTGTTTAGCGATTAATTAGAGTTTATCAGATCAGTTGCTTACAGGGTAATGTTCTGCTCTGGCGGATCCGTAGCAAGATAGCTCAATCTCTATACTTTCAGCAGCCTTTGGCTTGAAAACCTCGTATAATCCTGCCTCTATGGGGTATGAGTAGCTCACACCACATCTTAGACCGGATACATTATTGTAATCCTGAGCAAAGCTTTGTTGAGTACTAGGTGAAACTATTGGTACAAATGCATTTTGTTGCTGCGATCCAAATACTTTCCGAATCTGAGATGTACCAACAATTTGGGATGCAGTCTTCATAATGGTATTTGACTGCTCGGCATTTTTATTCTCATATAGAGCATAGATTGCTACGTCGCAACTTCTATCACCTCTTGTCTCAAACTCACTGAATGATGATGAATAACTACATTTGTTCACTTTCTTCTCCTGGTCGGGTTTACCGATTTTTGCTACGATTTTGTCATACAGTTCGTTTAGGGTTGCCTCTGCCTTTTCAAAATCCTTTTTTTCCTGATGTATGGCGTAGGGTCGGTAGAGGACGAAGTAAACAAAGACCATTATGCCTACCGTCATCAAGAAATATATCGGCAGGTTCTTGGCCATGCGCTTTAGCTTTATTTTTGTTTGCGTTGTCACTAACGCTTATTGTACAACAAACTTTTGCAGGTGTGTTTAAATATACACGTGGAACTAACGCTGTCTGAATTCCTCCTGATTATTTCGCCCTATTTTGTTGTAGCATCAATCGTCTTTTGGTCCATTACTTTCATCATTAAGCGTTTTGTTGGAAAGGGCAACCAGAAGGGTAAAAGTCTCGAAGAGATTGAAAGTGAACTCTACCTCAGAGACACGATAATTAGTGAGAATCTGGTTATAAAATGGTCAAGAAGAACGGCGTGGCTTTTAATAATCGCGGCAATGGTTGTGCTCATTCATTTTATAAAAGCCGGAGGTCCTAACAAGGGTCAAGTTTTGGTAGTTGGCAACAACCGATACTTTGAATTACAAGCAAGCTTATTATTACTGGTATTTGGCCTGGCAGTGGCTGAATTGACAACCCAAATTATTAAGAAAAAGGTTCGTTCCAGGCAAAATCAACATGCAAACACAGGCAGTGAAAGTGTTTACCCCATCCCCACCCGTCAGCAATAAGGGTTGACAACCAGCATAAATGTACATACAATGTAATTACTATGAAAGCATCCATTATTAAGATTGGCAACTCCAAAGGCGTACGAATTCCAAAAGTTTTGCTGGAAGAGAGCAAGCTGGGAACCCAGGTAGACATCAAAGCCGTGGAAGGGAAAATCGTCATCTCGCCCGAAAAGACTGAAAGCCCAAAGAGCAAATCGCCAGAGTATAACGAGGAATACTTGTTGAGCTTGGCCGCATTCCAGGATTGGAACAGCCCAGAGGAAGATGAGGCATGGGCATACCTTCAGTAGGAACCGTGATTTTGGTTCCTTTTCCCTTTGCTAACCTTTCGAGGCATAAAATGCGTCCAGCTTTGGTTGTGGCACATGCGGAATTCAACAACGTAATAGTTTGCCAGATTACGACAAACCCCTACTCGAGTAAAAAGGCTATTGTCTTGCAGGAAAGTGATTTTGCAAGAGGTAACCTCAAGGCAGTTAGCTATATAAGACCAGACAAACTATCAACTCTCGAAACAGGCCTTATCCGTGCAGAACTAGCCGAAATAAATTCCCAAAAGCAGCGGCAAGTCAAAACTGCTCTTATAAAATTGTTTGGATAGCTAATCGCCCAGCACGTCTTTGTAGACGGCTAGGGTTTGTTTGGCCAGACACGACTTGGTAATTTTCTGCGGGCGTCGATAAACTACTCATGCTTGCAACCAAACAGGATAGTTTGTATAAACATACTTTATGAATGTAGTTACAAGTACCGATCAGCTTATAAGGCAAATCGAAGAAGGAGATACCATACCTATGCTTGTTGAGCACGGCATGCCGCGAATTGATGCCATTGCCGGCATAGTGTCCATTGCAGCCGGTACGTACTTTTCAAAAAGCAGCATAGCAGAGAAAGCAGAAGGCCTGTCTGCTTGGCACGCTGCCCTACGCAGCCGTTGCAGCGAAGAGTATGATCAGCTGAGGGGAAATTTTCCTGATGCCACCCGTGCAGAGATTAATGCCACTCCCCAACTAGTGACTCTTAATGGAATTAGACGTGGCATAAAACGAGCCATGGGACAGGGCTACAAAGACATCCGCCGCCGTCGCCACGGCAAGGAGCCTTTCCATAGGTTTAGTGTTTTAGATGCAGAACCTGGTAGCAGCGAATAAATTGCTCATGCTTGCATTATTAAGAGAATGGCATATCCTTTTGCTATGGATTTAGAGAAACTACACCAGGCGGTACCCGACGCCCAAGAATATATTGCAGCAGAGGAAGAGTACGATGCTAAAAGGGCAGCCGCAAATGAAGCTACTAGCCAATTAAATGATCGACTTGGCGCAGTCAAGGATGGATTTTATGCAATTCTAAACGAGTTTCATCTAGGAACAGACAGGAGCGTTACAGTCAAACTGTTTGCAGTACCTGCCGTATCAGAAGACCCAGAGGATGGCGAACAAAGGGCAGGACACATGCAGGTTACGCTAACTCCAATCATTCCAGAACACGTATTGAAAATGAAAAATATTGGCAAATTAAGGCTGCCAGGCAAAAGCGGCATAGATGGGTATACATTGGAGTTTGATTTTATACCATATCTAAAAGACAACAGCACGCCAATAGACAAGAAAGCAGTACGTGTGGGTGCTGAGACTACGCTAGGCGACACCAATGAAACACACGAAGACGATGTTGATGTTTATGGCTCGAAAGTACGGATTAGGTATCCAATAGGCGCAAGATATACAAAACAAGCCGCTGAAAACCTAGATAAATACCTAGAGCATTACCTGGTGCTACGCACAGACCAAACTGCAGGACTAGAGTTATCTTTTAGCATGATCCAACAGGCAATGGAAGACCCAGAACTAAACCCGTGGGTTGAACAAACACGCGAGCAGCGGCGCAGGTTGCAAGAACGAGCACAAGCACGACTGAGCGCTGTAGCAGAACAGGAAAGACAAGCAAGAGCCGAGGAACCGGCAGTGGTAGAAGCACCAGCCAAAGACACCCCAACCTCAACTACAAACAGAAGGTTTTGGGGTCGCGGCTCCGGCAAAACCGGAACTCGTTAGGGCCGTCTGTGAACTAATCACCAAGCACGTCTTTGTAGACAGCTAGGGTTTGTTCGGCCATGCGGCGCCAGGAATATTTGCCAGCCTGCCTACGCCCCAAGTCTCTCAATTTGTCCGCATGGGCTTTGTTAGTCATAACTTTCTTTAGTGATGCGGCCATGGCTTCTACGTCTAGCGGGTCAAAATACTCGGCCGCGTCGCCGTAAACCTCTGGCAGGCAGGTAGCGTTGCTGCTGGCTACCGGTGCCCCGTGCACCATGGCCTCCAACCCTGGCAGGCCAAAGCCCTCGCTAAGGCTAGGGAAGGCATAGACAGCCGTGTGCTCGTACAGCCAGCGTAGCTGTCCCTCGCCAATAAAGCCGGTAAAGATTACGTCTGAAATCATCTGGTCCTTTACTTTGCGTTCTATGGCTTTGTAGTTAGAGTCTTTTTTGCCGGCCAGTACCAGTTTGAGGCCGCGGTTGTCTTTTTTTAGAACCACGTAGGCTTCTATAAGCCGCTCTAGGTTTTTGTGCGGCGTGGGGCGGCCAACGTACATTATGAACTGGTCGTTTTCACTCAAACCCTCCACTGGCTCGGGCGCGTCGGTGATCTTGTCTGCTGCCTCATAAGTTACCGTGATTTTGCGGCTGTTGGTGTGGGTAAACTTGGCCACGTCGTCTTTAACGTATTCTGTGGGCGTAATGATGGCCTCAGACGTGTGGGCTACGATGCGGTTTACCCATTTGTAGACCTGCTGCTTTATGGTAAAAATCAGCCAGTTTTTGTCTGGATTGCGAAACCGCACGGTTGTAAGGTCGTGCATGGTGGTTACGTTTTTGCCTCGTAAAAAGATGGGTTGCTGCACCATGCCAAAATGAATCAGGCTAAGGTTCAGTCTTTTTATTTGTTTTAAAAATCCTATTTGCTCGGCAAAGGTAAATTCTTTGTATGGGCACTCAACAACTTCAAATTTTGGCGCTATTTGCTGCATAAACTCCAGCCGCTTCTTTTTGGTCAGGATTATGAATTTATAAGAAGGGTTTAGCTGATGCAAATATTCAATCAATTTGTCTACATAGCGGCCGGTTGTAGTGCCAGATTCCCGCGCATCAATAGCAATAGTCTTCATAATTTTCTATACTATAACCTACACGGGCTTAGTCTGCATGCAAATTGCTTAGTCCGGTACAACAATCACCCCTGAACTTATATGAAGAACAAGATAAAACTTATATATAGAGTTGGCAAACGCGCCACAAAAAGTGCTGCAAAGGGCAAGCTAAAATATAAAAACAAAGGCCCCGTGAAGCTGTCTTATCATGCAGCGCGCTATGTAGCCAAGAACGGACCCAAAGCTTTTGTTTCTAAAATTAAACACGAAATTGTACGTATAGACCGTAGGCTTGGTAGCAACCTGTACTTTCCAAATGGCTTGGTTAGTGGGGTAGATGAACTGGCAATTGTTAACTGGTACAAAAAGCACGCCAAGCCAGTCAATGTGGTTATTCCCAGCTACAACGATCTAGATGTGCTGGTTCCATGTCTGAACAGCATTGCAGAAACCACCGACCCAAAGCTGGTCAAAGTAATTGTGGTAGACGATTACTGCCAGCCAGGCCACCGCAAAGAGCTTAAAAAACTAGAAAACGAACAAGTCAGTGTAATCTTCCGTGAAAAAAACGGTGGTTTTGCTAAGGCCGTAAATACTGGGCTTGAAGCCACAAATACCAAACAAGACGTGGTGCTATTAAATAGCGATATAGTGGCCCACCCGGGCTGGATAGAAGGTTTGCAATACGGTGCTTACGAATTTGGCGTAGACACCGGCATTGTGGGGCCAAAGTTACTCTACCCAGACGGCAAAATCCAAAGTGCCGGCAGCTATCGTAACACCGAGGCTACAGAATGGTTTGACCACTACTATCGTTTTGCCGACGCCAACTATGGCCCGGCAAATGTGCCTCATTACGTGCAGGCCGCAACCGGCGCATGCATGTATATAAAGCGCGAGTTCATCAGAAACGTTGGCATACTAGACGACAAGTTCCAGTTTGCTTTTGAGGACGTAGATTGGTGCCTGCGCGGATGGGAGGCGGGCTACAGGACACTCTACTTCCCGTCTGCCACGCTCACGCACGTAGAGTCTGCCACTAGGCCAAAAAACAAAACACTCGCTCCCAAAGAAAAACAATCAGTAGAATATTTTTGGCAAAAATGGGGCGACTGGTTTGATAAGCGCAATGTAAAAACTCATGATGGCAAGACCAAAATTATCTTTGTGCTTCAAACCATGGGATTAAGCGGCGGCATAAAGATTGTGTTTGAGCACGCGGAGCGGTTGGCGGCCCGAGGGTTTGTGGTAGAGGTCTGGGGAATGGACCTTCACGGCGTGCCGTGGGACGTGTCAGACGGTGTAAAGATCCGAACGTTTAAAAATTATGACCGGCTAGGCGCGGCGCTTGAACCACAGGAAGCCATAAAGGTAGCCACGTGGTGGGAAACGGCATTCCCTGTTTGGCTAGCATCGGTGCGCAAAGGCATACCGGTTTACTTTATACAAGAGTTTGAAACTTGGTTTTATCCAAATGATGTAGTTGCACAAGCCTCGGTTGTCTCTTGCTACCGCAAAGAGTTCAAGAACATGACAACCTCACAGTACAACCTTGGTGAAATTAACGCCTTAGGGCTCAAGGCTACCGCCGTACCTTGCGGATATGATGACGTCACCTACAAGGTCTTGCCAAAAGTTGAACGAGAGAAAAGCGTGCTACTGGCGCTGGGTAGGCGGTTCTTCCAAAAAAACTTCACCATGACTCTTAAGGCTTGGCAGGCACTGGGCGACGGACGACCAGACATGTGGCTGTTTGGCATAGAGCCAGACATGGCCAAAATGGACAAAAAGATCAAATACATCACCAAGCCCAGCAACGAAGAAGTCAATCAACTCTACAACCAAGCTACCGTCATGGCCCAAACCTCGCGGCACGAAGGATTTAGCCTGCCCATATTAGAGGCTATGGCCGCCGGCTGCCCAGTGGTTTGTACAGACGCCCACGGCAACCGCGACTTTTGTGTAGACGGCCAAAACTGCCTGATGGTTGAACACGACGATATAGAGGGTATGAAAAAGGCAATCGCCAAGCTTTTTAAGGACAAAGCACTCAGAGACCGTCTATCTAAGGCTGGCATCCAAACGGCAAAAAACTACCGCTGGGATGTCATAATTGATAGGGTAGAGAAATTTTACAAAGAAGTAGCCAAGCAATGATAGACGCCCTAAACCGTATGTTTAAACCAAGCAACCGCAGTCTGGTTCGCGAGCTTGTAGTTAGCGACTTCAAGTTACGTTATCAAAAATCAGTGCTTGGTTATCTGTGGTCTCTGCTGCGACCTCTCATGATGTTTGGCATTTTGTACGTAGTTTTTACTCATATAATAAAAATTGGCAAAGGTGTGCCGTACTACCCGGCTTATCTGTTGCTAGGCTTGGTCTTATGGACGTTTTTTGTAGAAGCTACAGTAGCTGGTATGAACTCTATAACTGCGAGGGGCGACATGATCCGCAAGGTCAACGTTCCCAAATATGTAATTGTCGTTAGCACAACCCTATCTGCCTTAGTAAACTTCTTGCTCAACATGGTCGTGGTGTTTGTATTTATGCTACTGGGCGACGTGCCGTTTAGACCGACTATTTTACTGGCCCCAATCTTTATTGGCGAATTAGTTGTACTTAGTCTGGCCATATCGTTTTTGCTAGCCGCTCTGTACGTAAAGTTTCGCGACTTTAGCCATATCTGGGACGTGGTTTTACAAGTGTTGTTTTATGCTGTGCCAATTATTTACCCGCTTACCATTGTGCCAGCCAAAATCGTCAAGTGGGTAAGCATTAATCCCCTGACCCAAATATTTCAAGATGTACGTTCGCTAATGATCACTGCAGAAACGCTAACTACCAAAGAAGTGTTCCATAGCCAAATTGGACGCTTGCTGCCCATGGGCATAGTAGTTCTTATTGTAATATTGGCAAGCTGGTACTTTAGGCGGTCTTCTCGTAACTTTGCGGAGGAGCTATAAATGGACCCCACTGTCGTAAAAATTGAGCATCTATATAAAGATTTCAAGCTGCCTCATGAACGCAAAAATTCGCTGAAGGAGAGGGTTTTGCATGTAGGTCGCAAAAGCAGCTACGAAATGCTACATGCTTTGAAAGACATAGATTTAGAAATTAAAAAAGGTGAATTTTTTGGTATTGTTGGGCGCAACGGATCTGGCAAGAGCACTTTGCTGAAAATACTGGGTGGCATCTATCAGCCCACCAAGGGTAGAGTTACCATCAACGGCACGCTCACACCTTTTATAGAACTGGGCATAGGCTTTAACCCGGAACTAACCGGTCGTGAAAACGTGTATTTAAATGGGGCAATCCTGGGTCTAACGCGCAAAGAAATAGTGAAAAAGTACCAAGAAATTGTAGACTTTGCCGAGCTAGAGAGGTTTATGGACCAAAAGCTAAAAAACTACTCATCAGGCATGCAGGTACGCCTAGCCTTTTCCATAGCCATACAGGCGCACAATGATATTTTGCTAATAGACGAGGTGCTGGCTGTGGGTGACACCAGCTTTCAGCGCAAGTGTTACCAAGTCTTCAAAGAGATTAAACAAAGTGGCAAAACAGTTGTCTTTGTAACCCACGATATGGGCGCGGTCCAGGCTTATTGCGATCGGGCCATGATGATCCAAGACTCGGAAATTGTGGCCATTGGGCAGCCTCGTACCATTGCCCAAACCTATGAACGAGCAAACAGTTCACTTGCTGCCCAAAGTTCTGGTGAAAAGCTAGAAAGGCCAAAAGATCCTGACATAAGGATAGAGAGCATCAAATTATTAAACGGTACAAAAGAATCTAAGCAATTTAGTGTGGCAGAAGACATTACTGCAGAGGTAAAAATAAAAGTAAAGAGTCCTCAAGAAGTCCAAATCAACGCATTTGTTTTGAAGGCCGATGGCACTTATCTGGGCGGCATCAACTCCACAAAGCACTTAAAACAATTTACGCCCAGCAAGGGGGAGCACACTCTGCGCTGTACTTTTAAAGCAGGGCAACTCATCAGGGGTGACTACAATCTAGGTGTAGGCATATACACACCTGGTTATGTACCGGATATTATTGACGTAATCGATCGTGGGTATAGTCGCGACCTGCCGAGGTTTAGCATTATTGATGCTTCGCTCTACCAAGACGGGCAATTTTATATTGCTGGATCCTGGACTGAGCTAAACTAAACCTACTCTTTGACTTCACGTTTTTTGACTATTGCTGATGCTTGACGCAACGGCTTAGTTACCTTCCAGCTCTTTGAGCCCAGAAGTCCTGCCACTTCTTTATCCTTGGCAGTAATGGTTGCGTCTTTTTCAGCAATGGTTTGCTGCAGGTCTTTAATGGTTGCGTCTTTTTCAGCAATGGTTTGCTGCAGGTCTTTAATGGTTGCGTCTTTTTCAGCCAATTGAAGATCCCTGTCTTTTACTAGCAAGCCCGCCAGCCTTCTTATGCTATCCGTGCTTGGCAAGTAGGTGTACTTGCCTTTATAAAAGTCACCAACGTTATTTTGGTAGTTCTCAAAATTGTAGAGGCGGTTTATTTTGTCGAGGTTCTGCTGAACAACATTTTCATAGGCGGGCTTGCTGTCTAGTGCTCTCATGTCGTCAACAATCTTAACCAGCATTTCCTCATAGTTGGAGTACGTGTTTTTAAAACCGGCAAAGTCTTTGTCTGGGAAAAATTCGTCATTATATACAGCAAACGCGATGCCACCAGTAAAGAACCCCTCCACATAGTACCCGTCAAACCCTTCACCAAAAGTTATGGTAAATTTGGCACGACTAATAGTAGTCTTGTAGTCTTCGTAGCGCATATTTTTTATGATAAGGACTTTATAATTAGGCAACTCGTGACCTATTTTTGCTAAGACCTTTTCCTTTAATTCGGCATCATCAAGTGAGATTGTTATAAGTTTTTCTTTCTTTTCATAAGGTGTCCATTTGTATTGATTTTGATCAACGAAGGTAGACAAGTGATGCACAGGAATTGCGTACTTATCTGCCAGGGCTTGATCTGAATACCTATTGTGAGCCGTAGTTTGTGTAAGGTTAGGCGTGAGCTCGAACCAATTCGCTACTTCAAGTGGCGGCTGCATGAGCAAAATGTTTTGGTGCATAATGTTTACCCTAAAATCTGGAATAGACTGTAGATATTCAGAGTAGTTTTGTTTTAGTTCCTGGCAAACATCATAAGAAGCATATTCTGGCACGTGAACAAGTAGAGACTCTAGCCTGCCCATCTTTACAACTTCATCAAAATCATGGATTACCTCGTCGTTATCAAACAGATCGTTTTTTTTGTAGCTTTTGTGGCCTGGGTATACAGACAGCATGACATCTGATTTGTGAATATTCTTAAACTGCCGGCTAACTTTGCATATTGAAAAGATTGACAATATGCCACCATTGACAATTTTCTGAGGCGGAACAAGAAAGACTATCAGTCTTTTTTTGGCACTCATAATTACAACCATACTAACAGCATCTAATAAAAAGTGTTAGAGGCGTTCTATTTACAGTTCATAACCTGTAGAATAATGAGAGCAACGCACAGGAGTTTATGGAAAGAATCAACGTTACAAAAACATTTTTGCCACCCATTGAGGAATACCATCAATACGTACGGGAAATTTGGCAAAATGGCCAGATAACCAACCAAGGCCCGCTGCTAGTACAACTTGAAGATCGATTGGAACAGCACCTAGGTGTATCAAATCTGCACTTTGTAGCCAACGGAACTGTAGCATTGCAGCTGGCTATTAAGGCTTTGGGCATTGAGGACGGAGAAATTATAACCTCTCCATTTTCATATGTTGCTTCTACCTCGGCAATCTTGTGGGAAAAGTGCACGCCTGTATTTGTAGATATAGAGCCTGATACTTTTTGCATAGATCCAGATAAAATTGAAGCCGCAATTACAGATAAAACCAGGGCGATCTTAGCTGTACATGTATTTGGCTACCCGTGTGATATAGAAAAAATTGAAGAGATTGCTAAAAATCACAAGCTGAAAGTCATATATGACAGCGCGCATGCCTTTGGAGCAAGCTACAACGGCAAGTCGCTAATGAGCTACGGCGACATTTCTACTGGCAGCTTTCACGCTACAAAGCTATTCCACACTGTAGAGGGCGGCTGCGTGATTGTAAACGACAAGTTGGCCAGCGACAAAGTAGAACTAATGAAGAGGTTCGGCCATAACGGCGATGATCACATTATGCTTGGAATTAACGCTAAGTCATCAGAACTGCATGCCGCAATGGGGCTTTGTAACTTGAAATACGCTGACGAGATAATCCAAAAAAGAAAAGCTGTTTCAGAAAAATACGAGCAACTACTTGGCGACAAATTTCTGCGCCCTAAGGCCAAGGAAGGCCTAACCTATAACTACGCGTACTATCCAATTATATTTGAAAGTGAAGAGCAGCTGCTCTCTGCGGTCAAACAGCTCAACGACAACAACATATTTCCCAGGAGGTATTTTTTCCCATCACTTAACGAGTTATCTTACATTGAAAGCAGTAATAGTTGTCCAATATCAGAAGACATCTCGAGACGAATACTCTGTTTGCCACTTTATGATAGCCTGGATAATCAAAATATAGAGAAAATCTGTGAGGTTTTATCAAAATGAGGAAGAATGTTCTAGTTTTTCCTTGCGGGTCAGAAATCGGCCTAGAGATCTATCGGTCACTGCACTTATCTACGCATTTCCAAGTGTTTGGTGGCTCTTCTGTAGAAGATCACGGAGCTTTTGTTTACAAAAATTATATTGGCAACTTTCCATCTGTCATGGATCCTGACTTTGTCGACCGCATAAACAAAATAGTGGATGATCAGAAAATCGATTTTATCATTCCCGCCCACGACGATGTGGTACTCAAGCTAGCGCAAGCAAAAGCAGATGGGCGTCTAAACTGCGAACTAATTACCTCAGATCTCAAAACGTGCGAAATAGCACACTCCAAGCTTAAAACATACGAGATTTTCAAAGACATTATTCCCGTGCCAGAGGTCTATAAGTCGTCAAAAGATATACAATTGTTCCCAGTGTTTTTAAAGCCCGAAGTAGGCCAAGGAACCAAAGGCACTTTTAAGGCAAAAGACAAACAAGATGTTGAGTTCTACAAAGCAAAAGACCCGTCATTATTAATACTAGAATATTTGCCAGGCAAAGAATACACAGTCGATTGCTTTACTACCAAAGATGGCAAGCTCTTGTTTGCCGAAGGGCGTGAGCGAACTAGGATTCTAAATGGCATAAGTGTAAGCTCTAAAACCGTAAAAATCAGGCGCTTCAATGAGTTGGCGGAAGCCATCAATAACGAACTCAAATTTAGAGGTGTTTGGTTTTTCCAGGTTAAAGAAAACAAAGAAGGCGAACTAGTGCTCATGGAAATAGCACCAAGAATTGCTGGCACCATGGGACTGGTGCGGGCCCGGGGAGTAAACCTAGTACTTATGAGCTTGTTTGATGCCATGGGCATTGACGTCAGTGTAATTGAGAATAGCCACGAAACAATCATTGACCGTGCCTTAGAAAACACATTTAAACACGATATTAAGTATAACCACGTATATCTTGACTTTGATGACTTAGTAATCTTTGAAGATAAAGTTAATCCAGCCGTTATGGCCTTTGTATATCAATGCATAAACAAAGGTATAAAAGTCCATCTAATAACCAGGCACAAGGCTGTGCTGGACGAAACCCTAGCCAAATACCATCTTAAAGGGGTTTTTGACGAACAAATTTTAGTAAATGATGATGATCACAAGCATCGTTATATAAAAGAAAAAGACTCGATTTTTATTGATGATTCATTTGCTGAGAGAAAAGCAGTCCATGACAATTGCCATATCCCTGTATTTGATTCACATATGGTTGAAAGTCTGCTGGAAAAGTTTTAAGGAGAAGCTATGATCAAAGAAAGCCGGGAAGTATCCGAACTAGACAAAAAATATCACAAAATGTTGCGAAACAGCGTATCTGACTTTATAGGGCGCATGGGTGAGCGGTTTGATGGCGAGGGAGTGGAAGTGCTTGATATCGCACCTCAAGACTTTGAGGGTGCTAACCCGTATTTTAAAAAAGCTACAGTCGAGACATTTGATATTAACTCTGAGGCCGGCACTACCTATGTTGGTGACATCACAAAAAAGAATGACTCTATACCAGATGGACGTTTTGATGTAGTGGTGTGCACCGAAGTGCTTGAGCACACTCTCCAGCCCTTCGATGCAGTAGAAGAAATTAGAAGGATCCTAAAACCTGGCGGCGTTGCGCTGGTTTCTACACCGTTTAACTTCAGGATACATGGGCCATTACCTGATTGCTGGCGCTTTACCGAACATGGTCTGCGAGCACTGTTTAAGGATTTTGAAATATTGGAGCTGAATGCCCTAGAAGAACCAGCCCGTTTTTTAGCACCTATTCACTACACTCTAGTAGCTCGGAAAAAGAAATAAACCCAAAGGGTCTCCCCGATTTCTAAAAAGGGGTTGTGGAAAAGTTCCGCTTATGCTATAATTATATCTGTTAAACATATGCACAAAGTGCTAAAATAAACACCCCATGAAAAAATTAATTCGCAAGAAGCTCTTCATCGGTTTAGTGTTATCAGTTTTATTACTAGGAGCTTTAGGTAGTTATACGGTGCGAGGTAGGAGTAAGAGTACAGTAAAATCACCATCACCCGTGACATCAACGTCGAGCACCGATAGTATCAACTACGGCCCACCGACAGAAGAAGAAAAGGCACAAGCTGAGCAGCATAAAGATGATTTAGTACAGCAAGCTCAGCAAGGTACACAATCTAACTCTGGGCAGAAGAGACAAGGTACCCCAGTTATAACCAATGCCTCCCAAAACGGCCAGCAAATTATAATAAACACTTACGTCCAGGGCATAGTTGAGGACGCGGGCACCTGCACCTTAACAATAACCAAAGGCCCACTAAAAGTCTTCAAAACAAATCAAGCCTTTGCAAATGCCACCACTACAGACTGCAAACAGTTTACAATTGACCGATCTGAATTTTCAGAAGCTGGAAACTGGAATATAAATGTTGCTTATAGTTCACAAAAAGCTTCTGGCGTGTCAGAGACCAGAATCCTTAACATCCAATGATTATGAAGCTATTTACTATACCCAAAGTCACAATTTGTCTTATGGTTACTATTTTGGTGGCTTCTTTGGGCTTGGCTCAGAGTGCTTGGGCAGTTACGGGTAGTGACTTTAATGCTGCCTACATAATTGACGACAGCAAGTTCTTCAACCCTGCAACTATGGGCACAGCAGAGATTCAAAACTTTCTTAATGCAAAGGTTCCAGTCTGTGACACAAATGGCACACAGCTCTCAGGCCACGGTAGTTACAGTCGGGCTGAATGGGGCACAATTAACGGGGTGCCACCACCATATATTTGTCTAAAAAACTACAGCCAATCGTTTGGCTCTGTAACGGCAGATAGCTATTGCGCAGGTATTACTGGAGGCACCAAATCTGCAGCCAATATTATTTACGATGTAGCACAAGCTTGCGGTGTTAACCCTCAAGTACTAATTGTCCTACTTCAGAAAGAACAATCACTTGTTACAGACGAATGGCCCTGGCCTGTTCAGTACCAAAAAGCTACAGGTTATGGTTGTCCTGACACGGGAGGTTGTAATCCTGATCTAGCCGGTTTTTTTAACCAGGTCTATTACGCTGCCCGACAATTCCAGCGTTACGTAAAGCAACCACAATTGTTCAACTATGCAGTTAGCCGAACCAGCTACATCTTATATAACCCAAACACTGCGTGTGGCGGCACAAATGTAACGATCCAAAATGGAGCCACTGCAGCGCTGTATAACTATACGCCTTACCAACCAAACCAGGCGGCCTTAAATAATCTGTATGGAACAGGTGATAGCTGTAGCGCGTATGGTAATCGTAATTTCTGGCGGCTTTATAACGACTGGTTTGGACCAAGTACTGGTGAAGGGTATGTATTAGCCACATCGTTTAATGACAATGGCGATCCACGACAGTGGGTGATTTATCACAATATAAAGCGCCATGTTCCCGATGAAGAAACCATAAAGGCATGGGGCTTGGACCAGGTACCTCTAACACAAATGACTGGCCAGTATCTAGGCTCAATACCCTCTGCCTCTCATTTAACCAGATTAATGCGACCCACAGGAACGCTAGACGTTTATTTTGTTGATGGAGGCAAGTGTTTCAAGATTTTATCGCCAAATATGTATGCTGCATGGGGCATTAATACGTCAGACATACGGGATGTTAGTATAGATCTGGGCCGTGTACCTGTAAATTCTGGCTTACTTCAATATGCTGTTGACGACCCAAATACGTCTGACGTCTATATGGTGGATGGTCTAAATGGTAGCAATCAGCTTGTTCTGCGTAAATATCAAGGTCCGGATCTACTGTCTGCATGGGAAGGTGACGGTACAGTGCCTACACCAATATCTACGACCTACTTTAACTCTATGGATAACGCCATAGGATCTGTGATTGACACGACGAAGATTGTAGACGGCAGCCAGGAATACCAGGCTGTTGCGGGGCAGAAGTTATCAATGAGTTCCAGTGCTGCCCAACTGTATCCCGGAGTTGCAAAAAGCTATTCCTCAGCCACACTCAATCGTTTAGTTACCAGTGCGCCCGTTACGCACTTTATCAGGGCGGCAAACTCTTCGACAGTGTACTTAGTGGATGGTCTCAGTAAACATTCTGTTGGCTCACCAGATTTAGTACGAGCATGGGGGATCGGGCCAAACCCAGCGGTTAATATAGTGACGCAGGGCAGTGTAAATTTACTTAGTAGCGGAGCGGCACTCAATAGTTTTGAGGCCGATGTTGGCGGGCAGCTCTACCTGATGGATGGGCGTAAAATTACCGTTCCAAGCGCCTTAGATGGGGCATATAGGACAACCGGCAACGTATATTCGCCAAGTTCGGCGCTAATGAGCCTGCTTCCGTTAGGCGAAACTGCCACAGGCTTTATGAAGGGTTTTCAAAATCTGCCAATATACTTAATGGACGCTGGCAAAAAACGTCATGTTCGTACGCCAGAAGACTTGGCTTTACTCAGCAACGGTGGAACTATTACCTCTGTCTCTGATTATGTGCTTAACCAATTTTTAAATGGGGGATTTGTTGGGTCGTATGTAACTGACGGAACAACCGAATATCTAATTGAAACCGGTACTAAACATTCCATCAGCGCTTCGGCAAAGAGTAACTGGCAAATTAGTAACCCAGATATATTGGCAGTAGAAACACTGGGTCGCTTTCCGACCGGTTCCGCTCTGGGTAACCTGTTTAAGTATTCAGATAAATATTATCGCGTTCACGAGGGTGTGGCATTTATTACCGTTGATGCCAATATAGCCGAGATCTGGGGCGTTAAGGATGCTGCGACCATGAATAACCTTGTCGCAGACAAGTATCTGTCTACTTCCATGATGACGCGCTTTGCTAAGTCCAAGCTGAATGGCGACAGCAGGCAATTTGTTGTCGATAATGGGGTGTTATATCATTTGAGCCCGGAGCAAGCAGCAAACCTAGGCCTTACGGGTAACATGCTAAAAATGGCGATGAACCCAGAAGGCATAACAGGCAGCATTACATTGTGGAGTGGGATTGTCGTAAAAGATGCAGCAAACAAAGCTTACGTTATAGACGGGGGGACTAAACGGTTGCTCGCAGATGGAATTATTCGAAACTTTTGGACAAACAATGGGTCTATTTCTGTGCAACAAATGACCAACGGGTTTTTGAATCTGTTGCCTACTACTACAAACATTGAGCGTGCTGTGAAGGGTAGTGGTAGCAACATCTACGTGGGAGAAAACATTACAAAACGTTGGATCCAGTCCTGGAATACGTATGTCAACGAATATGCACCGTATGCTTCGGTAAACGACAGCCTATTGAATGTTTTGCCTAGCGGTAGCAATCTACCTTAGATTACCAGACAAGTGGTTTTGTGGTTGGGAATCCGAACTGGAACGTGGCACTGGTTGCGCCGCTGCTATTGCTGTTTCGTAGTGACCACGTTCCACCAGTACTTACTGAGCCTACAGTATCTGTGCCGTTTCCATCCCAATCGCCCACAACCGGATAGCTAGGCACAAAGCCAAAGTTAAATTCAGAAGTTGCAGGTCCGGCGCTGTTAGTATTGCGCTCAGACCAGCTATTATCTCCAAAGAAGACGCCTACATTATCATCACCATCGCCATCCCAATCGCCCACAACCGGAGTGGAAGGGAAAGGTCCGTATTGGAAAGATCCTGCATCAGCAGGTCCGATGCTATTGGAATCCCTTAGGTTCCAGGTACTGTCGGGGCTAACGACCCCGACAGTTTCGGTTCCGTCGCCGTTCCAGTCACCGCATACTGGTTTGGCATTTGATGCTCCGTAGCTAAAACTAAGATCTGCATTCCCAGTAGTATAGCTGGCACGCATAAACCAGCTACCAACGCTAAATATGACGGGCAGCTTAACGCCTGGTTGATTGGGATCCCAAGCACACATTAAGAAGTAGGAGGGGAAGCCATAGCCAAACGTTTGGTCAGCCGAACCGCTGGTCAAGTCGTTTTTTAAAAACCAGGTGGCACCATTTGTAAGTGCTGGCCTATCTATATTAACTAGTCTACAAAGAGAAAATTCTGATGTTTCAGCAGGAGTGGAGCCAATTTTTTTAGTTGCCGTGGCTGTGATGTACTGACCACCCGGCACGCTACTACCGGGCGTGAATGAAAAAGCGGTGTTTCCATAAACATCGGTAGTTACTGATGTAGAACCTATATAAGTTTGTCCCTCCCCATAGTTTAAAGTCACGCCTGCATTGCAACTGTTACTACTGAAGAATTCTAACTGAAAACTTGTGCTAGGAGCGCCGTTGAATTGGCCACCTACTTTGGTATTTGACCCCACTGTCTTGGCTGCGTATACATTGGGGAAGTTCTGGGTTCTATTCGCACCTCCATCACTATCGCCGCCATCATTTAGACTGACATTGTTATAGCCCAAGTCAATACCGAGCTTTACATTGTAGCCGATTCCGTTGCCTACTATAGCGGTGTCAGTACCACCGGCTAGCATAACCCCGGCACCAGTATTACCTAAACTACCCCCGTCTGATGCCAAGCCTATATAGTTGCCATCAATTCGATTACCTGTTCCGCCGGTAATGATCACGCCGTTGTCACCGTTAGCAGAAATCACGTTTCTACCATTGGATGTACCGTTGCCAATTCCATTGTTTGGCGAATCCGCGACTCCAATGCCGTCAAGGGCATTTTTTATATTGCCTGTTCCTGTAGCATTTGTGCCAATATAGTTGCCACGCAATTGGTTCCCCCCAGGGCCTATTATCAGGACACCGTTTTGATCATTTCCAGATATTAGGTTGCATCCTCCTGTACAAGAACCACCTGGTGTTGTGCCGGTTGCGCTGCCAATGTTATTGTCGTGAGCTGGCTGAATTCCTGGAGAGTAACCTATACCTATCCCCATTTTTATATTACCAACATCGGCGTTGCCTGCTGAATTAGTACCAACGTAATTACCCAAGACTGTATTGCCCGTGGCACCATCGCCAGTTATGAAGATCCCCGCTCCCAGATTGCCAGAAATTACGTTTCTTGCCTCGGCGACTGTGCCACCAATAGTGTTGTTGGCTGTTTCCTGAATTTCCAGACCTATGTCGCCGTTATAGATTGCAGATGTTCCACTCGCATTTATACCAACGTAATTACCCGATACTGCGGTACTAGTTACGCCACTGTGCCAAAGACCAACTCCGTTTACCTGGTTACCCGATATTAAATTACAGGCTCCTGTGCAACCGCCACCGACTGTAACGCCGACTGTGCCGCCTATAGTATTGCCAGAAAGTGTGGCTGAACCTTGCGCGTGATTAACCAAGATACCGTCGCCACCATTGGCTACTGCGCTGTTGCCTGTAGCATTTGTGCCAATATAGTTGCCGCTTATTGTATTACTTGATGCTGAGCCTCCGTCTTGTGCTGTAATTCCTATTCCGTTCTGCGCGTTGCCGGAGATGATATTTCGGTCCGCCGCCACCGTCCCACCAATTACGTTATTGCTGGCGTCTACCAAATTAGTACCAGAAAATATTCCTATACCATCACCACTGTTAGCTGCAGCATCCGTTCCAGCCGCATTGGTACCAATGTAATTTCCGACTATGGTATTATTGCCCGAGTCAAGAAAAATGCCGTTGCTGCTGAAGCGGTTGATTATCATCCCTCTGATAGTACTGCCGGCACCATTACCAGTTATCCTTAGACCTATTGCACTACTTCCAGCTCCATTACCGCTCAACTCAATCCGGGGTTCACTTGCTCCGCAAGAACTGCACGGCTGAGTTGTACCGTTAATAGTTACCGGCCTAGTAATAGCTGGCATAGGAGAGGTAGGGATTATTTGTTTTTTACCATCACCGGGAATATTAAAATCAATATCGTCAGCAATAGAAGTAGTGTTGGCGTCTATAATTGCTTGGCGCAGAGAGCCAGAGCCACTTTCGTTGGTATTGCTAACAGTAAATGTGGCAGCTTTTACTTTTGGCACATTTGCAAATAACGAAAGTAATAAGCACATCAAGACAAGTGCTATTGCGACAAAGCGTCTACTTAGTATGTATTTCATAAAACTTTTATATAAAGAACCGACCCCAATCTACATGCACGGAGTCTTAAATTCATTTTATTATGCTCATCAGGTATGTGCCATAACCGCTTTTATTGAGTGGTTCGGCTAACTTTTTAATTTGTTCAGCATCAATGAACCCTTGCCGATAGGCTACCTCTTCTATGCAGCCAATCTTTAGCCCCTGGCGTTCTTCAATGACCTGAACGAACTGCGATGCCTGGTTCATAGACTCAAAAGTGCCGGTGTCTAACCAAGCGGTGCCGCGGTCTAGCAGCATGACCGTGAGATTTTCTTTTTGAAGGTATGCGTCTAGCACGGATGTAATTTCTAACTCTCCCCGCTCACTAGGCTGGACGTTTTTGGCAATCTCAACCACATGGTTGTCGCAAAAGTACAACCCCGCGTTGGCATAGTTAGACTTAGGGCGCTCTGGTTTTTCTTCTATAGAGAGTACGCGCATTTTGTCATCAAATTCATAAACGCCGTAACGTCTCGGGTCGGCAACTTGTGCGGCAAAACCAACCGCCCCGTCTGGGTTAACGGCAGCTTGCAGCTTAGTCTCTAGTTCTGACCCGTAAAATATATTGTCACCCAAAATCATGGCTACGCTGTCACTACCTATAAATTCTTCACCCACTATAAAGGCATCGGCCAGACCGCGCGGGTTTTCTTGTGCCTTGTAGCTAAACCGGCAACCAATTTGCGATCCGTCACCCAGCAGCTGTTCGAAGCGCGGCAAATCTTGGGGTGTAGAAATTATTAAAATTTCGCGTATGCCAGCGCTCATAAGCGTACTGAGCGGGTAGTAAATCATAGGTTTGTCGTAAATAGGAATCAGCTGCTTACTGACTGCCATGGTAATAGGATAGAGACGTGTACCTGAACCACCTGCTAATATAATACCTTTCATTTGCCCAGTTCCTTTCTTACGTAGTCTTGTAAATCTTCCTGCCAATTATGAGGTTTAAAGCCCGTAGCTATAATTTTACTAAGATCTAGCGTGCTTTGTAAGGGGCGGGGGGCTATGCCTTCTTTGCCTCTGTAGTACTCCTCTGTAGTCACACCTGTGACGGTGTTATTCATGCCTGCATATTCAAAAATATTCTGTGTAATTTCGGCCCAGCTGGCTAGCTCGCCGTCGTTGGTAACGTTATACGTGCCATATGGTGCTTTGGTGGTTAGTAGATGATCTATGGCATCTACCAATGTGCCGGTAAATGTTAACCTGCCAGCCTGGTCGTTTACAACAGACGGATTAACGCCTTTTTTACCAAGCTCCAGCATGGTGCGCACAAAGTTTTTGCCATCGCCTATCACCCAACTGGTGCGCAATGTGTAGTGTTTTGGCACATCTGCCAAAGCCTTATCTGCATCTGCCTTGGTCTGGCCATAAACATTTATAGGGCTAAATGGCTCGTCTTCTGTATGCGGGCTTTTGGTGCCATCAAAGACGTAGTCGGTAGATATGTGCACGACCGTTAGGTCTTTTTCTTTTGCAACTTTGGCTAAGTTTTCAACCGCGACCGTGTTGGCCAGGTGTGCAGCATCTTTGCCTTCGGGTGTTTCGGCGCCGTCCACATTTGTATACGCTGCTGCGTTCAAGATAACTTTTACGCTCGACCAATCGAAACCATCAACTGCTTTTTGGTCTGCTATGTTTAGCTCGCTTATATCTACGGCACGGGCTTTGGGGTATTTGGCCTGCAAGGCTCTGCCCAGCTGCCCATTGGCACCGATAATTAAAAAGTTCGAGCTATCCATTGAATTTGTCCGGAAAAGTTTGGCGCATGGTGGGGTTCTGACGATCTTTTAATGACACTATTTGTTCACTGCCTTTGATTGGCCATTGAATGTTGAGGTCTGAGTCGGCGAAATTGATTGCCAGGTACTGGCCGGAATACGCCTTGTCTGCGCTCCAAACACCGGTTACGCAGTAAACATAATCAACGTCTTCGTCTGAAATAGCCTGTAAGCCGTTTCCTACGCCCTTTGGTATAAACAACATTTGCTTGGGACTTAGTTCAAAAGTTTCAACCTGGCTAAAGGTAGAAGAATCTGTGCGCAGATCAACCATTGCGCAGAACACCTTGCCGTTAACTACATGTACGACCTTGTCATAGGGCTCGGCATGAACTGCACGGATCGTGCCCTTTTTTGAATGAGAAATACCAAGTTGTTTAGGGTTTAGTTCTGGCAGCCCCAATTTTTGCATTTCTTCGGTTTGCCAAACTTCGGTAAACGAACCCCTAGGGTCTTCAAATACATTCAGATCAAACAACAGCATGCCCTCAAACCTAGTCTTGTGAGCTTGACGTTCACTTGTTTGTTTGATATCAGACTTGTTGTCGGCCATTATCTACCCAATTCCTTATATTTAGCTTCTGTTTCTTCTTTTTGCGGTTTCCACCAGGCCTCGTTTTCTTTATACCAGGCAACTGTGTCTGCAAGTCCGGTTTCAAAATCCGTATACTTTGGTTGCCAGCCCAGTTCGTTTCTGATTTTGCTTGAATCTATAGCGTAACGCAGGTCATGGCCTGGGCGGTCGCTAACATGTTCGTAATCGTCTGCATCTTTGCTCATAAGTTTCAGAATAAGCTGCAGAACTTCTTTGTTGGTCTTCTCTGCATTTACCCCCACTAGGTAGGTTTCGCCTATTTTGCCTTTTTCTAGAATGGCTAGGATTGCAGACGAGTGGTCTTCTGCGTGGATCCAGTCGCGAATGTTCTCGCCAGTGCCATATAGCTTTGGCCTCCTGCCTCCTAAAATTTCTGTGACCTGGCGGGGTATAAACTTTTCTACGTGCTGGTATGGGCCGTAATTGTTAGAACAGTTTGACAGTGTGGCTTGCACCCCAAAGCTGCGGATCCAGGCGCGAACCAAATGGTCAGACCCGGCCTTGGTGGCAGAGTAGGGGCTGGAAGGGTTATAGGGCGTAGACTCACTGAACTTAGGATCACCAGGCTCTAGGTCGCCATAAACCTCGTCGGTAGATATGTGGTGCAGGCGCTTTTTGTGTTTCCTGACTGCTTCTAAAATTCTAAAAGTACCTACCAGGTTGGTTTCTACAAAAGGCCAGGGCGAATGGACCGAATTGTCTACGTGTGATTCTGCTGCAAAGTGTACGACCGCGTCACAATCAGCCACAGCCGTGTCTACAACTTTTTCATCGCAAATATTGCCCACCACTAATTTAACTCGGGATTCGCCCAGGCCATCTAAATTAGCCCTGTTGCCAGCATAGGTTAGCGCATCCAGGACTGTAATTTGCCAGTCTGGCCGTTCGCGGTAAACATAATGCACAAAGTTTGAGCCAATAAATCCCGCCCCGCCAGTAACAAGTAATTTCATACTCATCTAGTATAACGCAGGATCCACCTATTTATTTAGTGCCTCAACATTTGCAGCGATATCGTTTTCCCATTCTACTTCAGGGAAGCGATGCAATAGTTCGGCCAAATATTTACGCAACTTCTCGTAACCTTCTTCTGTACGAGATTCAAACTTAATCCCTAGGTAAGGACCATTTTGAGAGTAGCGCACTACAAACATATCATCATTCGTTTCAAGCCTCACACCATCACCTGCACGTTCATCGTCTATTACCTCAGCATCGGGAAAATCTTTTCTTACTATAGGTGCCAGTTTACTCACCAGGGCTACTTTTTTATCGTCAGCACAGGCTAGTTTAATCTCTGGACTGGAATAGTAATGAGGCAGCTCCGCAACAATTTTAGACATTGGTTTATTTGTAGTGGCCAGATAGCGAACAAGCCGCAACCCTGAATAAAGGCCATCATCATGGTTGTAGAAATCTGCAGAAAAAAAGAAATGTCCAGACAGCTCGCCTATAAAGGCAGCACCTACTTCTTGATTTTTCTTTTTGAGAAATGAGTGCCCAGTCCTCCACATAAATGGTTCACCGCCTTTTGCCTGAATGGTTTCGGGCACTGCTTTTGAACAAAAAGTATTAAACATTATCTTAGAGCCGGGGTGGTCACTGAGTACGTCGGTTGCAAATAGGGCTACAAATAGGTCGTTCCATATTAAGCCACCTTTTTCATCCACAATTCCTATTCGATCACCATCTGCATCATAAGTTATTCCTATATCAGCCTTGGCCTCCAAAACTTCCTTGCGCAGACGTTCCAGCACGCTGACTTCAGTAGGATCAGCAATCCCAAGAGGGAAGGTGGGGTCAACCGTAGTATTGTGCTCTACAACCTCGCAACCTGCTTTTCTAAAAAGCTCAGGAGCCCACGCACCAGCAGTAGTACACCCAGGGTCTATAACCACCTTGATTTTTTTAGGAACTGGCAAACGCCTTAACAAATCTGCGTAATACGCATCTTTTATGTCTTCCTGTTTTAGGCTTCCTTCGTGCTCACCCTGTTCGTAATCTTCTTCTTCGACTAAACGGCGCAGCTCATTCATCCCCTCACTAACAAGTGTTTCAGAATAATCATTTGCAAATTTGAAACCATTAAACTGAGGAGGGTTGTGAGAAGCACTAACGTAAATTCCTGCTGGAGTTTCCAGCTGGTACTGTGCCCAGTAGAACGTGCCAACCAATACCATGCCTATGTCAATAACGTCTATTCCTGCCCATCGCAAACCTTTAGCTAGCTCTTTGGCATACACGGGTCCTGTCTCTCGACAGTCACGACCGATAAGTGCTTTTGTTTTGTTGTTTCTTTGTAGAAAAGTGCCGTATGCTCTACCGAGGTGCAGGGCTAGCTCTGGACTTAGGTCGGTACCGACCAAGCCCCTTAGGTCATATCCACGAAATATCTGAGGGTTTACTTGCATAGATTCTCCTTTTGACCTAATCATTATAAATGAGCATGATATTATGTGTGCGATAATTCACAAAAAATTGAGCGAGTAATTAAACGGAGCAAACATGAAGATAGTTATCTTGAGCGGTTTTTTTAACCCTTTGCACGGTGGCCACTTGGATATGATAGAAGAGGGTGCGGTCATGGGCGACAAGCTGGTTGTGATAGTAAATAACGATGTCCAACAGAAGTTAAAAAAGGGCAAAATTATACTTGATGAGAAAAACCGTCTGCGGCTAATTAGTGCACTCAAATACGTGGATGACGCGGTTTTGTCTATAGATCAAGACCCGACAGTTGTCGAGACTATTAGGATAATTGCTAGGGAGCATCCAAACGATCAATTGATTTTTGCCAATGGCGGCGACAGAAGCTCAGCAAAAGTTGTGCCAGAAACGGGAGTCTGTGAAGAATTTGGAATCAAAATGGTTTACGGTGTTGGCAGTCAAGAAGTAGAGAAGCGAGACTCCTCTACTAGGATCAATCAGGCCACTGGCCACGAAGTAGCTTAAGAGATTACGGAATTAATAAAATCTGAAAGTTTTTGTCTAAACTGCTCTGCATCAAATTTTTTGGCGTGGGATTGGATTTCTTTAGGGTCGTACTTTTCTGACTTGAATGATTCCAATGCTTTTATCAGAGAACCTACTGTTTGCTTATCAAAAAATTCGCCGGTTTTGCCAGGTATAACGTAGTCCAGGGCGCCGCCAGCTTTGTAGGCAATAACTGGCGTGCCGGCAGCCATGGCTTCTACTGGAGTCACCCCAAAGTCCTCATGTGCTGCAAACAAAAATGCCTCTGCACTCGCCAAGTAATTTTCAACGTCTTTGTCGTTTGCTTTAGTGACAAATTTTATGGTTGGTCCAGCAAGCCGGGTCAGTTTTTTATGGTCAGGACCGCTGCCCACAACAGTGAGGGGCAGGTTTAGTTTAGTGCACGCTTCTACAATTAAATCAGTTCGTTTATATGGCTTTTGACGCCCAACCGTCACAAAGCCTTGTCTGTTCGTTTTCTCTGCAGATGAAAATCTCTTGGTATCTACTGGTGGATTAATGACCATAGAGTCACGCCCATAGTACTTCTTAATGTCCGAACTAATGTGCGACGAATTTGCAATAAAATAATCCGGTCGCTGAGCTGCTTTTAGATCCCAGCGCCTAAGCGGCCCAACCAAAACTTTCAACCCAAGCCTTGCAACAGGGTCAAAGAAACCAAATCCAGGCTGCTTTACGTAGTGGCTGTAGTGACGCCAATAAAAGTGAGTGGGTGTGTGGCAATAACAAATATGGGTCGTGTTTGGACCCGTTTTTATGCCTTTGGCTTCACCGTTGCCAGAGCTGCTTATAACTAGATCGTACCTAGACAAGTCTAAGTGGGTAAACCACCAAATGCGCAGCAGCGGCAAAAATTTGCGGAGCATAGAAAGTGGCCAGTACTGTAAAAAGCCAGTCACAACTTTGCCGTCCAGTTTTTCTCGCCATTCCTTTTTGGCATATGACGTGTAAATTGGTGCGTCTGGAAACATGCGGTGCAGTTCCAGAACTACACGTTCGGCGCCACCGCCTACTAACCAGTCATGTACAATCGCCACTTTCAAATGTGTCGCCTCGCCCTGCTGCCCAGCAAAGCTGGACACACTGGCGGGCTCTTGGCGCATTGCTTTGTCAGCTGGCGTCTGTCGCTCGTTTGCCGTATTAGCTATACGGCTCACTCGCTCCTCCTGGCTTCCTCGCACTGCAACCAAGCACAATTGAAATTGTTGAACATTACTTGGCTCCGGATCCTGTAATGACTGCTTTAAAGGTCTTGGCTAAAATCGCCAGATCCATCCAAAAGCTCCAGTTTTGTACATAATAGACGTCCAGCTGCCGGCGTTCTTCAAACGCAATGTCGCGCCGTCCTGACACTTGGGCCAGTCCGGTCAAGCCAGATTTAACACTCAAAATAGCATGCCGTCTTTCATGCTTATCCAGCTCTTCTGGTACCAAAGCTCTTGGGCCCACCAGGCTCAGGTCTCCCTTAATTACATTAATAAGTTGTGGGAGTTCGTCTAGACTAGTCTTGCGCAGTAGGCGGCCGAATCTGCTATAGCGCGGGTCATTTGCTAAGTAATCTCCATTATCACGGTACTGTTCAATTAATTCAGGCTTGCCCATTTTAGTGAATGCTTCTTCTGGCGATAGGCTATTGTATTGGATACGCGCAGTGCGGAATTTGAAAACACGAAATTTCTGGTCATAACGGGTTAGCCTGACTTGCCTGAAAAATACAGAGCCGCGGCTGGTTAGCTTTATAAGGATTGCAATTATCACCATAAAGGGCAGGGCAATTAGCAGAAGCAGTCCGCCCAATATCAAGTCAAACAGCCGTTTAACCACGCGCCCCCAGCCA